>Ga0209149_1001557_pt1 | contig 11796 bp, 6 predicted proteins | sample WorMetTyACAVOLI2_FD_187423 | JGI IMG/M metagenome (GOLD analysis project Ga0209149, IMG submission 187423) | Marine gutless worms symbiont microbial communities from Max Planck institute for Marine Microbiology, Germany - Olavius algarvensis... ...
CTAATAAACAGTGGAATTTTGGTCTGTTGTAGTTCTGGCTTTCTCAGCAGAAACCAGAAACTTTGAATCCATGTGCAAAGTACCACAGCCAAGTCTCTTTTACAGGGCATGCCTACGTGTCTGAAACGAAGGTTATTTTCAATTCTTATATGTACAGTAATCTGATCTTACCTACTGTTATCTGATAAATCACTGTGCAAGAAATGTTCATCAACTTTTGACGATTCAGCTGACAGGTAGTACAGTGTTGCATTGTCACAATTACACTTAACTTATCCACTGTCCATTGTTAAAGTTGCACAGGTTGTATGTCTGTTGTGTTGGTGTGACTAAAACGGACGTTTCACCGTGCTTATGGGCTTAAGCTTGAAGACCAGTTACACAGGCCCATAGCCAGCCTTCTAATAACGGGGGGATAGTTTTCCTCAGATTTTGGACCTTTTTCAGGGTTTGAAAATTGAGTTCCCAGTGGCTGTCTAGGGGAAACCTCGATTTTTAAAATAATGATTGTTGACGTTAATTTGTGGTCAAAGCTCAAATCTACTAAGTCTAATCGATTTTATTAATTTTATTTCATAGCCGGATGATATTTAAAATGTTAGTGCTTGAACAGACGGCAGAAAAGTGACCTTGTAGCACGAGGGGGGTCGTCCAACCGCTGTGACCCCACCTTGGCTACGGACCTGTTACATACAGTAGCCGCCAGTGAAATCTAGTCCAGAATACTGAACAACTCAGTTTAAAAACGAGCAAGAGTCTACATCCATCCACAAATGTATTTGCTGCTGCTACAATTTAACACAATGGTGGTGCTGAATGTGCAGTACTGGAAAATAATGGACCAATGTAGTTGAGTATACCAAGAGAGATTTTGGTATAAAATGCTTATTTCGTGACCATGTGCTATCACCTGTTGCACAGCAATCAGCTGATCAAGATTGTGAAGTACATCTAACTGCTGCTTGTACTGGCATGGCTTTCGTGCCATGCGGTCACTCTGTGCAACAATGGCCAATGGATGTCCAATATGCCGTTCGCATATTGACAATGCTGTTGTGTGTGATGACTGGTGGAGTGTCAAGTGTTGTCAACAAATTTTTAGCATCAAGTACATTAATAACACCAAGCATCAGACTCCATTTGTAGTGGCATTGGCTGATACCGAAATGCAATGCGATACAAATTATATGGTGCCCTATATGTTACTCGACTCCATTATTTATAACCTAAAGTGTAACAGTGCAAATTGGATGTATTTTCAGATGTCTTTAGATCCAGATTTGGCAGTGAAGACATTTGATAAGCTATCAGACATGGAGAAGACATTCCGTCCACATTACAAGAAATGAGTAATGATAGCAGATACTGCAACTGACCTGTGTAAATTTTATAAAATGTGACCACTGAAATGAAAAACAATAATATGTTATATGCACGAAATGTTACTTGAAAGAAACTTCTTGTAGTTATCTGATTATCACAGTATTCGTTGCAATTTTGTAATGCGTCGTATGACTAGATATTCTACCAGTTTCTGCTGTATAGATGATGATTGTTATTGTTACTTATCATGTATGTGCATTATATATTTTTTTTAATTATATCGAGTACAGTGCCAGCAGTATTTTTAGAATGAGACATGTTGCAGAATTCTAATAAGCAACACCAACACATTGCAACACATTAACTGTGTGAAGAAAACCCAAAAATCAGTCAACAGTGTAATGTTCTAGCTGTTGCATCGAAGAATAAGTCATTGATAATTATGGAAAATCATCAAAATCGTCGTCAGCAATTTCCTTTGCACTTTCCAGTTCCTGCTGTTCACGCTCTCGACGCTCCTGAACATTGTGCAAAACAGTCGTCGTAACATTTTTAAGGTATACAGTTTAGGTGTTTTGCAATGACGGTAAATACTAAGAAACCAAATTCACTATCGTAAAAGCTGGAACCAGTGAGGAAGAAACAGAAGTATACTTCTCACCTCTGCTGATTCAAGATCTTTGTTGTATGATTTCGGTGGAAAGCGCATTGCCTGCATAACAGCAGTATTTGCTCATGAACAGTTACAACTTACAAGTGACATATTTGTTACATACTATGATACAACATTTAACACACCGACTGCTCATAAAATTTTCCCCTCAACATTTGCCCGACTCTTCTGCTAACAACCCTGTCATCGTGGAAAGAGTACAGCAATTCAAACTTCTTGGCATCACGATCTCACACGATATGAATTGGCAAACACACATTGACGCGATAATCACGAAAGCTTTTATTTCCTCAAAATCCTAAAAAAAGTCCGGTCTTAATTCACACCAACTCAGACACTTCTATCTATCGGTTGTAAGACCTATTCTCGAATACCGCTCTGCTATTTGGCATCACGGTCTGACCAAGGCCCAGGCCAAGTCATTGGAAGCCATTCAATGCCGGGCACTTAGAATCATCGACTCATCCACAGTTGGCATGCCTTATGAGGTCGCACTTAGCCTCACCCAGTTCGCCTCTGTCCACGACCACCAAGAATACTTAAACAAAAAAATTTTCAGCTCCATAACTCTCCCCTCTTCTTGTATCTCTGGTCTGCTCCCACCACAGACTCCACCATCACCTCCACACTACGTACTCCATCCTTATACCCCCGACCCGCAACCCACACTAAATGCTACACTTCCTTTATACATCATGCTCTATTAAATTACCAGTAAAATTTACTCATCCCCTCCCACCCACTTAAAATTCACTCATTCATTGTTGTTTTATTGTCACTTATTGTTTTTTTATTTTAATCATCTGAACTGTGTAATCTAGCTACCCCGTCAGAATTTTGCGAAAACGTTTGATATTCATAAAACTACTGATTGAGCTACCGTGTGGTGAAGGAACTATGACAGTATGTTAAGTCAAACCTGGAAACGTCCGGGAATTTGACAGCTGTCAGAGAAATGTCAAAGATTTTACTAGAAGTCAGGTAAATGTCGGGGAAAAAATCTTGTCAATGAAAAGTTGCCTAAAACTGTTTATTGTAACCTGCATATTTGCATCCGTACATGTATTTAGTACTAGTACGAGCATGATATATGAGTAACACTTAACATGCCGAGTGCCGCGAACCGTCAGGGAATTTCACATTATCTGGAGAGTGGTCACCCTGTGTGTATATATATATATATATATATATATATATGTTATATGTATTGGCAAATGCATTATTTCAGAGATTACCGGTAAATACATTTATACTAACATATGCAGCAGGCAGAAGTGAGTGGACAAGGATTAGATTCTGCAGTTTACATGGTGAACATATCACTTAGCTCAAATCTGCTTGACAGGTATAGGTATAGCAGGGTTTAACATCTGAAAAAAACAGCGACAGCTCGTTCAAGCATTCGCTACAAGGCCAGTTACACGAATAAATAATTTTGGCCTAAAGTTAACTGACCCCTGTACCAAATGGCAAATAACACCATCCATGTGTTGTGCCACAATATATCTGCTTGACCAACCAATGATATAGCTATGATCATCATTCTTTATTATGCCAGATGGCAGCACAAAAAAAACAGCAGTACAAAATGAAAAGTATACACAAATACAGAAGAAAAAAATTAAAAGAAAACAAAATCAAAATATGCTGGCAAAGCGAGCCCAAACGGCCCGCTTAACATCTACGTTGCTGGTATGCCCCGGAAAAACATGATAGACTGAAACCAGTCTATGCACTGCAGTATCTGTGAGTATAGCAGTGTGCTAATAAAATTTGATGCTACATGGCAAAATGCGAGCAAGTTAGTAGTTACCTTCACTGAATGATTGTGCAGATCAAGGCAGAACGTAATACGCTGGTGGAAAGCAGTCATTGGTTCCTTAGTGCCATAGATATCAGACATTTCTTTCGACTGCACGTAGCCTTGTTCATGATCAATTGTCGCTTCAATGACGCCATCTCGTATTGCCTACCAAGAAACAACAAAATGTTGGACCATTTCAGTATACAGCTAAAGATTCTGAACAACATTCATCAACAACGAGCATGCAGGAAGTCACTCATCAAATGTGGGGTACTTGTTGTTTACACATTTATGCTACTTTACTTCACCTAATCACATTTACCAAATTCTTTTAAAATGTACTTCAACCTCGCACACCAGTCACAAAGACAAAATACACGACATTTCATCAACTCTGAAAACAATTTTAGATTTTTGCTTTACAGGTATCTAATTTTACTTTTTTTTGTAAATATAGATGAGATTCTAGTCAAAACTTAAGCTACATATTGATGAAAACTGCCACTGAATGAGTGATCTCAAGTGAGACGATAATAAAAACAGCTCCATCAATTATTACCTTTGCAATTATAAATTCAGCATCCTCAGGGCTGCCAAGCTGCAGCTTGTCAGCAATGTCCGCAAGTGATATTCGTGAATATGACAGGTTGATCATGCGGACGCCGGTCTTGATGACATTGTGACGCAGACGTACGATCAGGGTGTACGTTCCCTCAGCTGAGAACTTGTCGGAGTAGGTTGTCAGCGTCTGATTGAAGTTGTTCAGGTTGCCCGTGCGAACAGCTGCCAACAGAAGAATTTAAGTATGCAGCCAACCAAACCCAACTCTTCTGTTATTATTCAACAGTCAAACTTCAATCAGAAGCACAAAGTCTAATCTGTCTAGTTAGATAATCTACTTTGTATGATCATACACCATGCACTGTAGCACCCTGTGAAACTGTAGGGGACTAACATGTGCATACACAGGCCTACACACAACTTTTTAATGGCCATTTTCCAGGTTTATCGGAGGAAGACACTGGTCCCCACAATGTCTCAAAGAAAACCGTCGGAAATTGTCGGCACAGGATTTTGTGCAGGTGAGAAGTGCTTCCTGAAGACAGCAGTATTTGCAGATTTACACACATTTTACTGATAATGCAAAGAAAATTATAACAAAAATGTAACATTAACACATAATTTGTCCACCGGGCAAATATGTTGAAAATGACACCAAGAAACATACAATTACCGCAAAAAATTCACAAATGTAACACAGGATTTAGTTGAAATGGCAGTTGAAAAATCTGCTCCAGCACTGCCAGTAAGTTTTACTTGGAAGGGTTTATAAGTACCTGGTTTAGCATATGACAACTCCTGAATATAAGCCGGCTAAACACATAATCATCATTAGAAGCAGTAGTAATACTGAAGGGGTTTTAGGAAAACGAGCCAGTTTTTGACTGTTTTATATAAGCTTACATGAAAGTAGCTCCATCACAAACAGTGTAGCAACCTTGTGTTAGCTGGAAGTATGGCTGCAATGTCCTTCTCATGGACGGCTGTCGGAAGATTGATTTGTCTGGGATATCACCGAGCAGTAACTCAACAGTAATTGCAAACTTCTGAACCTAACAATAAACAATTCCATCAATATCACTACGTATCAAACATTATATTTTTCTCCTTATGGTCAGTATTGCTGACCATTGCTATCAGTATTACAGGCTGCATGGCAGTAAAGCACTGTGGTAATGACAATGTTAGTTTCCTTGCTACGAGAAACAGTGAACAAGCTCAGCTGTCGTAGAGAGGCCGTGCAATACTTCGTGTCATTGAATATTACACCAAGTCACTCAAGGTCATTCGAAATGACACCTTTGAGTAGGGCATGTACAAGTCCATATAAGTAAGTATGTCTGTATCTCGTGCTGTTTCTGAGATAGTCAGCATCAAATAATAAAATCTGGGTTAGTGGTCCTTCAAGGTCACTGAAGATGGTGCCATTCCATACATTATATACGACTTAATACTGGTCTGCCATTGTAAGTATAACTCTATCTTGTACCATTTTTGAGTTATTTGACATTGAATATTTTGTGACCTTGAAATCTGGGTTAGAGGTCATTCAAGGTCACTGGAAATAGCACCATTCAATAGATCGCATACGAGTTCCTATCGGCATTTCGTAGTAACTATGGCCCTATCTTGTATCATTTCCGAGATAAAGCAAGACATTTGTCTCTTAACTCAACAACAGGCTAACTGCATTTACAGCAACAATTATCTTTCTTCGAGGCTGTGATACCACTGTATGGGTGACAGCAAGATATGCACAAAAATACACTGATAAACTATTAAAATGCAAAATGCTACCGTCTGCTTAAAGCCGACAGCTGTGTGCTGTGGTGCCTTTCGCATGGCCTGCAGCAAGTGTCTGTGGGCTTCAGAGTAGCCCAGCTGTATAGCTTTGATACGACCTGAATCACATTACAAACAAAAGTACAACATTAACAACTTTTATTTTAAATTTTCTGTGACATGAAAAATGATTCAACAATGGCTAAAAGAGTTATGGAACAGGTTAACTGTTGCTGGAAACAAGTAAGACAAGGTCACCCATCCAGGCACTAACCGGCCATGGTGCAGAGTAACTATGTTGACTGAGACAGACATATATTACCGCTAAGCCAAATCTGCAATGATGGTTGCTGTTAACGGTTGATCTGTGCTGATTACACACAACCGAGATTACCTCACGTCCAATACATTGGGTGACTTGATAAAATAGATCAGACTTAGTTCTTAGACCAAACTTCGGTCTGAGTCCTAATTTGCATAAATTTTTCAAGTGACAACAAGTGTTCGGTCTTATCTTCAAGATCAGTCCAGAATTCGGTCAATATCTGGTCTAAGACCAAACTTAATCTGAACAATTCAGTCTAATCGGCAACTGTGTAATGTAAAAATACAGATCTTTGCTGCTAATCTCTAGGAGATCAGACTAAAGTCTTAGAAGAAATCACTTGATTTTTTTTCTGATTGCAAAAACATGAACTAACATTTGGATTAGGCCTAAATGTTCAAAATATCGTCCTTTTGCACCATTCGTCAATAAGTGTGTCATTGATGACGCTGTGTCATAAATAGCTGTGATCGTCTGCGAAAATTTTTTAACAAAAGTGATGTGCTGATCATGAACATTAATTAGATCTTAGAGTCTGGTCTGATTGTGTTCTAATCTGAACTTCGGTCTGATCTGGTAATTTGCCAATCAGATAATCCGTGTGATCTAAGAACTAAGTCTGATCTATTTTATCAAGTCACCCAATGTGTATGGAGACACATTGGCAACACTGTCCAGGATGCCGCAAAATAATTTGACAATGCAGCAAGAAAACTCTGACAGAATCGAGATAAGCACTATTAAAAATCAGATTAGCATTCAGGAAAGACAACAACCTACAGTACTGTAAGACAATATTGCTGGAACATGTTAAACAAGGACTGTGTACTGTGTCAAAGTGTGCAAGTTTACTCAGGACTTAACAGTGTGTACGGACTGGTATGGCAGATACACTAGCTGTAGTAAAAAGGAGAAAATTGGTGACCTCTTTGTCTCCTTTTTATATCTTATTTTTATTTTCACATTCACAAGAGGGGGAGATGGACATTGCCATCATGGCTGTCACCGACAGAACAGTGCTGTTGTCAATGGCAACCGCGGAGGTATGGACGAGTAAGGTACGCAACCAACAATGAGCCCCTAAGCCATAACATGTGGTTGTTTATCAGATCGTAAGTGTTAGAAAGAGCAACAGCAAGACAAGCTAAATCAATGAGTGTTAGATAACAACCATAATAACAGTTTACCTAGATAGAACAAGTAGCGCGCCCATTCATTGTTTGAAGCACTCTCGGGAAATGTCGTTTTTGACACGAGTTTGTCAGCCTGGTCATACAGATTGTACGCGAGATAGTTCCGCAGCAGCAGGTTCATCAGTGTAGATTGCCCCTCGTGGTCAGAACGTAGAGTGCATGTGCGCAAACGACTGTGCAGAAAACTAAACACACAAAATACGACGAATGTCAGAGTAAATATTACAACAAAAACACCAGCAGCCGACAAATCAGTGACAAAGATAGATATTAGAATAAAATAATAGAATAAATTAGATATTACATTTAGCGACGTTAATAACTGCACAGTTTTCAGATACATCTATAGTAAATCCAATGACTACGGCATGTAAAAATCAGTACCTGCGAACTTTATCAAGCTGCTCTGTGACTTCGTAAGAGCGTGAGTAGTAATAGTAACATTTGGCAGCAAGTAAATCCAGCGTACGTCGGTTCTGTGCAGCGACCTTGTCCATTAGAGCATTCGCACATTCCACAGCCTAACATACAACATCGTCGTATCATAAACTACGACACGCTCTTTTCACTCAATCGAGCGGAGTTAAATACAATGATAAATGCAGGTAAACCTGTATTTCTATTCGTAGTTTGCCCAATCAGGAGTTACCTGTGTTTGTCGTAAACTCTGGTAAAATATTTTCACCTCAGTGTACAACGAACTCACCACCTCACTTGATACAGGATGGCATTTTCAGCCAACCATGGAAATTAGATATTCAGAACGACAAGTGAGAAGAAGTTGCAACATTTAATCTCAATTCACACAATGCAGTGTATAAAAAAAGTCTTGAGAAAGAGTCGGGCAAACTTACAGTAAGTTCAAAGAACTAAAAACTACGTAAAAGCTGGACAAACATATTTAAAAATACATGCCACACAGATCTGTGAAATTCACAACACTGCTGAGCTACAGAACAGTTACGATATAAGAAATCATGTTCTTTTGTACCAATCAGCATAAACAATGTATGTCACATCACTGATGTGACGAGCACTTTATTTCTGCAGGAAATTCAGTTTCCTCAAATCAAAGACACAATTAACAGGTAAACTACTGATACGATACTGTACATAACATAGACTGGATATACTCTTCAAGTTAAAAACGTTACACAGAGCTACTCTCCATGTTGATTGTTGACTATAGTGTAAGTAAGTTTGTGCTGGAAATAGAAAATACATAGCAAACACTGGAAGATTCGTGCATCTTAACACTGTCAATTCTTTGTCTGCACTCAATCTTAATTTCTGGCTACCATGAAGCTGGCCACCACATTCTGACTGCAGCAGGACAAATACAGTTAAGCTAAATGATTACAATGAGCATGCAGATATTTCACAACGCATACTACCAGCTAACAGACAAGTAATAAACCGATAAGAAGCTGTCGCACGACACATGAAGTTGATACTTACAAATCGAAGTTTTTGTTGATCAAGCAGATAAATCAACACAAGTAGATGGAGGTAGATGTCAATTTCCGGAAGCAAAGGTGTGGTTTTTGCCGCCCGTGGTCGAACACTTGGGCTTTTTTCAGAAGTATCCATCGGCTGCAGTTAATTCAGTCACAATCAGAGGTGAAAAATGTCACTAATATGCATTATTTATATCATTATTTACATCAAACATCAATTAAACCCAATGGATACTGGACAGACCAACTAATGGGATATAAACTAGAGCTGTCAAGCAATTAATTTATTTAGTCGCGCTAAATGCGCGATTAATTTTTTTAATCGTGCGTTAATCGCACAATTGGAAAATCTAATTAATCGTGCAATTACTTTTTTAATCGTATATTAATCACAGTTTTAACACAGATTTTGTTTTGTTACATTTTTCAATTTGTTCATGTTCCATTTGCAGGTAAATGTCATTACCCCATTGCTGTTGAACGCTAGTCTACTCCGAATAGTGACGACTGATTACTGTGACTGATTAACTTACTGCAGGTCACTGAACTTGAACTTATGGACAATTAAGAATGACGGATTCTTTTTAGTCATTGTAACTATAGCTCTATCTTGTACCGTTTGCAAGTTATTTGACGTTGAATAATATTGTGACCTTGAAATCTGGCTTAGAGGTCACTCAAGGTCATTGAAATTGGTGCCATTTGAAAGCTTGGGTGCGGTTTCCTATTTGCCTTCTATAGTAACTATGGCTGTATCTGTAGCTGTTTGTGAGATATTTAGCATCAGAGTGGTGTGACCTTGAAAACAGGGTTATGGTTCGTTCAAGGTCATGGGAAATGGCATGCATGATAAAAACTGATAATAGCAGTAACATTAAACAGAACTGGAATGGAACTTAAATTACCAACAGACAATAGAACAGGTACAGATGTGCGAATAATATTTTAAAAAGTAAAATAAAACATTAGAGGTTCGATAATGCTCATTCAGTTTCTTAATCATACCTCTTCAAGGAAATCCAGTAGCATGTTATTTGGCCGCGCTGAAGATGACGTGGGAAAATATCCAAATATAGCCTTTCGCAGAACAACAGAGTTGAGTTTCTTTCGTAGCGTTACCAAAGCTCGCAAAGCCCGTGACATGAATCGTGGCTCCTTCGTAGAGACGGCTTTCTCAATATGCTTAATATGCTGCCGGATATCTAAGTTTAAATAAACAATCAACAGTTTGCTATTACATTTTACTATCATAAGATGGCATGCTCTCTGGCTTGTAATGTAATAATTACCAATGAGGGTGCAGTTTCATATTCGCCTTTTATAGTAACTATGGCGATATCTTGTATCGTTTGCGAGATACAGCGACTTATTGGTAGCAAATCGCAAAATTTTTATACCCCACCTGTATTGTCCCCGCAGGGGGGTGACCCCATCGGAATTTCGTGAAGATGTTTGATGCTGGTAAAACTAGAATGATTGGGCTACCGTACGGTGAAAAACTATGACGATATGTTAAGCCGTTTTCATCTGGTACCAAAACGTAATGGACGGTCAGACAGACAGATTTGCTATATCAATATCGCGCGTCAGTATGCTGACGCGCAATAAAAAGTGTAAGGTATGACATAAGAAAATATTATTTCACTGAACGAATTGCAAATATGTGGAACAGTTTACCAAATGCTGTAGTAAACTCATCAACAATCGACCAGTTTAAGAATAGAGTAGATAGACAAACAAGAAATGATGGATAACTACAAGGCAGAACTAACAGGGATTTTAAGCAGAAGTTATATTTAATATAGATTATCAACCAAATAAATAAATGACATTGTTACCAATGTTTACTTACATGTACTTATTTTTTTATATTTAAGCACTTAGTTAAGATGCAGCCATGCAAGCGAATGAAGGGGCTAACGCCTATGCCCTTACTTTTTCGTTTATGTTTATGGACTAACAGATTTGGACTTTAATTATTTATTGTTTTCAATAGTTAACCGGAAGAGATTAGTACAGTTGTTTGTAAACAGTGAGGATAAATTTGATCAAATTTGTTTTTTTTTTCGTGGTAAATTGTATACTTTTGTGCGATGTTACTACTAATACCAGTACTCACGACATTTATAAGCAGTTATGTGTAATGTAACTATGTGCATTGTATACAGTAAGACCTGTTTTGGGCGACCACCTGTCCGTTTCAAGATATGTGGTCGCTCAAAACAGGTGGTCTTTCAATAGAGGACTGCTGATTTGGTTGGTGAATCAGTCCATTACTGACCTACGGCGATTCTAGTATACACTTAGTAGATGTAAACTGAATGTAAAACTGAAAGTGTAACTAAATAACGTACGCCTGAGATGCATAAAAACAAACTCATTTCTTGTTCAATTTTGTAAATCACGTTTATGAATTTACTCAGTCCGTTATCATTACAGAAGTACAGAAGTATGGAGATCTATCACACATAAATACATGTACATGTATGTATGGTATAGTAGAGTGTAACGTCCCCACTCGATACATTACAGGTCATTTCGGAGACGGTTATTACGGGTCACATGACCCAACCAACAGTGTCATAGCACTGAAGGACGATGGTTAGTCAACCAGGTCAAGGGCCAATCCCACCAGGCTCAGCTCACTAAAAGGTAAAGAGAAGGATGTAAGCAAAAAA
>Ga0209149_1001558_pt1 | contig 11788 bp, 8 predicted proteins | sample WorMetTyACAVOLI2_FD_187423 | JGI IMG/M metagenome (GOLD analysis project Ga0209149, IMG submission 187423) | Marine gutless worms symbiont microbial communities from Max Planck institute for Marine Microbiology, Germany - Olavius algarvensis... ...
CCATCGTACGAGCAGTTCTTCCATGTGATCTGGGGATTGTTTTTTTAGAATTTTGTTTGTTCTTTCTTGACTAGAGCCAGTTTGTTTCTGTTATGGTTAGTTTTTGTGTGAATTTTTTCTGGTTATTAGCTATGCTGGTGACTAGTATAGATGATTGTGTCCGTCTGCCCTGGATGTCGTTAAACTTTTCAAATCGTTACTGTTGCTACAGTTTTTCTCTGATTCTTGTGGAACTCGGCACACGTGCCAATACGCAAAAAAAACTAGAACAGATTTTCGAAATTGTGATTTTAAATTTTGTTGGCAAATTTTTTAATTTGGACTTAATCTGTGGAACAGCAGCAGCATAGCTGTCTAGGCTGACAGGCCTCTCTGTAGTTGTGAGCCTGGTTGTCATTACCAGGCAGTTGCCTGGAAATATGCATGTCCAGAATAGCCCTCGAGTCAGACGTTACACTGTCAAGTGTGCACTATATGACTACTGCATCTGACGTTAGGTGTCAGTGATACGTATCGTATCTGGTGTTGTGCAGTTTGCTTTTAGTGAGACGCGCGTGTCAAATGTATCTTGCTCTGATACATTTTTGCACCAGTCGAGTGATCGGCTGGGAAGATCGTCTCCAAAGTGACCTATAATATGTCAACTGGGATGTTGAACCCTGCTGTAGCTATACATATATGTTGCTCCAGTGAAACTGTGTGGTATTGGCTTTGATCCGCTCTGTTTCTAACTCTGTTAGCAAGGTTGATTGTCGTAATGAAACTACAGCTTGATTGCCCTGGTGCTTGAATTCTGTCACATTTAACCCTTTGATGGCTACATTCAAACCACAGAGCAACGGACCATTACAGAGCAGTACGGTGGTTGGTACACTGGCCGTTGATGGGTGGGCTGTTCCACCCAGTATCGTCACTGTACCAAATGTAACAGTCCACCCATCAACAGCCAGTGTGCCAACTTCATATTATTCAATGTGACACCATAATTGCCTCTGAATTCAAAAGGATTAATAAGTTGGTCCAAAAAACGGAAAGGACTGGTAGTGCCATTCAGCAAATGTCAACAAAGTGGGCACAAAATTGTGCCAAAATCCAGAAATTGGCATATTGATGCGGTCAGTGCAGTGGTGACGACACCTGGTGAATGTGACTAAACTGGGGCAAAGATGTTGTGCTGTGCACGCTTGTTATAGTTTGTTTTGCTCACAATATTTACGGTATTTTGTTTGATATACCTTGATTGTTCACATGGCAACAGCATGTAGTGAGGCTCGTTCTGAAATTCTGCCGGAACAAGTGTGCGTCTGATTGTGTCATACAGACGGCGATGAGTTAATCTCATTATATTCCATTACGTTTTATTGATGTTTGTTTTGCATTTGTTTACCAGTGTATCAGAAAGTTTTATCTTCTTGCATAGCATGTATTAGTGGTTTAGTCAAAGCAGAAGTTATCAGCTGATAATTATATGTTGAGGGATTTTTCATTGGACGTTTGTGATTCAGGCCGGAAGTGATATTTCACTGCTGATTGTGTTAAATTAAGTTGTGTAAATAATCTTAGTTAGTAATCTGTGCTGACTGCACTGATATATTTTACGTATTTACAGACAAGAGGTTGTAATTATAAATGGTATTTGTTGGTAAAGTAAAATATGTTTGGTTTATGATTTTGCTTACATACCTACATATCATTTAAACTGATTTGGTTGTGGGAGTTAGACAAGTAATCCGACAAGTACCCGACTGGAAGTGACCAGTAGGAAGACCTAGCCACACTTGGCTACGTACAATTGAGGCAGAACTGGGCCCACTGTACTTTGGCCTCACAAATTCCTGGAGAAACCCACTACTCCAGATGAATGGCGACATATTGTGGACACAGCAACGCTCCAGTGGAGTACGCTATGAAAGAAAGAAAGAAGCTAGACGACGGAATTTGAATATTTTTCTCATATGGCAGTTGTTAGTGAAATTTTGTTTTTGCATAATATAAACTTATTAGAATGTTTCATTTTTGGCATAATGTGACACTTCACGGTGAATTGTAGGACTTTGTTCCATCCAGTTCGTTCTTCATAATAACAGCTGTTTACACAGTCGTTGTTGTTGCAGTTAATATCTCTGATGTCTGTGCATTTTTTGTTATTTATTGTTGTAATGTGTTAATAGCAGTCGATTGAATTGTAAACTTTTGATTGAATTAGTCGTGTAGACTGTGCAACATTTTAATGATATTTTACGAGTTTTGCTTAATTAAAACTAATGTCGTTATTTTGGTGAGGTTAAACAGCACTCATTTTTCTCATGCATTTTATGATCATAGCTAATACGTACATGTACGTAACGTGTGTTTCTAGCCATGTGTGCGTGTTTACTGAAGGCTAGCATGGAAGTGTAAACAGTCACAGAAGTTTGATGTCATAGCAAGGTTCTCACTGACCTGGAAAGTCGGAGAGAGTCATAGAATTGAAGAAATCAGGGAAAAATTGCGGGATTTTGTTGGTGGTCAGGAAAAAATGGCATGCACTATCAGCTTGAGCAACTGTTGCTGTAATATTGTTTCAGGCCAAGTGTGTGATGATTTGTTTTGGATTAGTTGATTGGATTTTCATTATTTATTTTGTTATTTTAAAATTGAAAGTGTTTGTGTATATATGGTGCATAAATCGTAATGGCGATGGAGCCGACTAAAATTTACCTAAAAGTGTAGTTGTCATGTTTGACATGGTCAAGGAGTATTTTCCAACATAGTCAGGGAGAAGTCATGGAATTTCATTGTTGAGGTGATGTGGGAACCGTACATAACCATTGCTAAATTTGCTCTGTTAATAGCATCCAGTCATTAATAGATAGTGTTTCACCTTGGCTTGTTCTGTACGTACTGATAATGTGGATTTCAACAAAAAGCCTGAATCAGACATACGAACTGCCAGCCTCATATCAGCCAAAGAAAGATTTCTGTTCCTAGCGTGTTTCTGACCAGTTCATTTGTCGCTCTACAACTGCTCCACGTAAACGTCATAACACAGCAAACTGTAACAGTTTCAGTCTGCAATGTTACGTATCTGTTGCATGGCTCGACTTTGGCCCATACCAGAGCAGATTATCTGAGAGCAGCTGCATGCTGTTTCTGATATTAGGACCACTTGACTTGAAGCATGCTGGTTATTGCAACCTATATAGAGGTATTTTGTATGACATGACTTTGCTTCCTGTATGTGCCGAGTAGCATTTACATTACATTTGTGGTTGCATGCGATTATTGTTGACTTGGTTTGGCTGCCGGCGCAAGTGAGCTGAGCGTCTGCAGTATTTCATCATTGCTTACTAGTGCATTTGTCATGTTGTCAATGTTTGTGGGTTTCATCAAACCGATTTATTGTAATGAATATTGCATGTTTCATTATGTTGTGTTCTGTGCCACATGTAGAGGTCGTGTGCTATTTGTTTAGTGTCAGTGAACTCTCACTCGCTCAACCTCACAGCCAACGCAAGTCACAGTTCCTCTACATCTCAACCCCATCTTATTTGTAACATTGTCGCATGAAATGCATGTATTGTTAATTGTGAGCATTAAGTTTGCATCGTTGTAGACCGACGTGTTAGTTTCTGATTATTAGGTGCGTCACGTGCGTGTTCCGTGCTGTGGGTTTATTTGGTCACTTGTGTGTAACAAATACACATGTTATTAATGTTATTATTATTATCATTATTATTATTATTATAGCTGCTACTGAGGTGTACAGATTAATTGTACTGAGACCGATTATTGACCACCGAAGGACTTTGAGTAGTTGGGCCGATGGTGTCGAGTATTATTGCAGTGTGATTCAGTAGTAATTGACCGTTATATTATATACATAGAATAACGCTGTATTTCACGTCGTATTCTCCACTAATAAACACCAAATACAACAGAGAGTCGTTCTATTCTGCCTTCTGCAGTGTTCTCCGTGTACCGGTTTAGCGTAGCGGTAACACGTTCCGGCTGATCAACGTAGTTACTCTGTGCTAGACCCAGTTGGTGCCTAGGTGGGTAAACCACCTCGGCACGGAACCAGGCACCCAGGCCTACTCAGCCTGAGTCTGTCCAGGCTGAACGAGTACCCGCTGTAAGCTTGGGGAGTAAGCAGGCATATCGCGTGATACACCACCCCGTATGCATGGTCTCGCAGTGTTCGCTGAATGGCTGGCTGTCTGGTTGGCTTGCGGAGATCAGCGCCGACTTACGGGAAGCTGTAGCGTACCGGTATTAGAGGTGCTTCGCTATACAAATTTACATGTTTTCTTTACTTTTATCTCATGGGGGGGGGGTTGAATTCAACATTTGGGGGGACACCAACGGCAGGCACGTGAAAAATTTTGGGCATACTGTGGTGTCGCAGCATTCCGGTGGCTCTCCAGGAAAATTTGTGGTCATAACGTACAGTGGCGCCATAAAAGTAGCTCCCTAGCGAAAATTAGCTACATTCTTACGAGGCTACTTTTTGACGCGCCCTGTGGTGTAAATCTAAGGTCATTTGAGGACATTGTTGGAAGTTTTCAGTCAAAACTTCAGGGTAACTGGAGTGAAGTGGAGTCTTGGAATGCCGCCGAGAAGTATTTTGTCAGGCAGACGGTGCTTTAGCCAAAGAAATTACGGTATAAACTGCAACTGTTTATTGGATAAATTATACCAGGTACTATAGGTACATGACACTTAGCAGTGACACTTAGGTCTGCTGAGTTGGGCATTTTTAACAGTGCTACTTATTAACGTTGATGTATGGCACATGCTTTCAAGATATCACAAACTTGTTTACAGGGTGATACGAAAACCACTTATAGGGCCAAGTCGACAAAGTGAATAACGGTCAGTGCATTGTTGCAAACGTCACGTTATATTCAGGTTGACCACTTGTCTGGAAAACCTGGAAATGTCAGAGAATTTGACAGCTGTGAGGGAAATGTCAGGGATTTTACTAACAATCAGGCAATTATCAGGGGAAAATCTTGTCAGGGAAAACTGGCCTAAAACTGTTTATTGTAAGCTGCATATTTGCATCCGTACAGGCATTTAGTACTAGTATGGGCATAATATGAGTAACACTTAACATGCCGAGTGCTGCGAACCGTCAAGGAATTGTCAGGGAATTTCACATTGTCTGGAGAGTGGTCACCCTGTGTATGAGTATTTATGAACAGTCGCGCAAAGAAACGACTATGCCGCATATGGCGCCAGCTTTCGAGTTAAACAATTCGTCAGTTTGCCCTGAATAGCTTGCAGCTTATCGCGTGGTCGGAATATGCTATTTCGACACAGCCGCGAGTCCGTTTCGTAAGGAGCTATGTGTTGGAGAAACCGAAAGCGAAACCGATTCTGCCGTTCTGAATGAAGATGGCGCCGTCGCAACGGAAGCGTGTGGACGTGGAGTGACAGCCACAGCGATCGATTGATGCTCTCGTCAGTGTGTTGACCATTAACTCAGTGTAAGATAAGTAGATGTTACTGTTTCTATATATAGACTGTACAATAATATTAACTATTCAATCGATCTGCACTCTGGTCATTTTAATTTTGCGCTGCATTCACATTGTACGTGCAGTTTAGTTAAGTAGGCCTACTCGGCGTCGCTATTATGGTCTTTTAAAATCGAAAGGCAATAATCTCTTCATAGTGCCAGATTTTAATAATTTTGGTGACGTAACTGTATTCAAATACATAGCTCATTCTGAAAGGGAAGCCGAGTAGCAGCAGATGATGAGACAACATATTTTTAAGCCATAGCCTACGAATAGATTGGCAATGCCCGGCGTTTCGATCTCGATTCCGGCAGTAGTAGGCCTATAATATCCCTTAAAATAGGTTTCGTCAACGAACAAGTAGGCCTATGCTTAATAATCAGGGTGGTATTTGAAGCGTGACGCCGGAGAACTTAACCGTCACGGGGCGTCGTATGAAAGGTTATGCAGGGTATGAAAAAAATCGCGATTTTCAACCAATATCACGCTTTCTCGGAAATGATACAAGATAGAGCCATAGTTACTATGGGATGCGAATAGGAAACTGTCTCCAAGCTTTCGAATGGTACCAGTTCCAATGACCCTGAGTGATCCCTAACAAGCTAACCCAGATTTCAAGGTCACAATATTTTCAACGTCAGATAACTCGACAACGGTAAGACATTAGCCTACGCTTCAGATTTGGTGCTGATAGACATGCAAGTATCCTGCAGTGACTCTTCGCATGAGTCGTTTAGACTTAGTGTTGTCTTTCGCTATTATTTTGTATTTTTGCCGCGCGATGCTATGCAATTGCGGCCTATGCCGTCATGCGGTGTGTGCTGTGTGTCTGTGTGTCCATCACGTTCGTACATTCTGTCAAAACGAATAAGCATGTCTTAATTTTTTTACCATTGGTATTTTTTACCATTGGGTAGCCAAGCCATGCTAGTTTTTCCATAGGCTACCAAACGGCATGGCAATAATCCGACGTGAACCCCCCCCCCCCCTAAAGGGGGCGTCGAATGCACGTGGGGTAGGCAGGAATCGCGTTTCTGCGCCAATATCTGGCTTCACTGCCTGGTTTCAACGCTACAACCGGCCAGGTGTTATCAACACGGCGCCGCCGGACCACGGTCCCGCAAATTGTGACACTTATCGGTGGTAGTAAGCGGTCGAGTTTGTTGATGGCGGGAAACAACGACGAAGTGTATGACGTATGACAAGAAGTCTCATCGTTACGCCAAAGACAACAGAACATCATTTAATCGTACGCAGTGATAAATCTGTAGCTTATGTAACTAACAATAAAAGACTGCGCTCGACGTTTTGTACTATTGAAGCTTTACTACTGACAGACACGAAGCATCGCGCGGCCTCTTTGCGACAGCAGAGCTACTTGTCTTCACCTGTCTTCGTGACGAATGAACGTAGGCCTACCTAATTGGTATCAATGAACCCTAATAAAATGAGCCGTCCGAACAGAGAAGAGCTATAGGCGGTATACCGTGGCGCCAGTGACTCACCGCTCGCCAGTGGTTATGCGTGATTTTGGGCGTATACTTAAACGCCCCATTAAATGGTCTCGGTAGGCTACGCCCTAATACATGACCCAACAACCATCATTGCATCATTGCTTTGCGAACTCACATACCCATTGGGTGAGGTCCATACCGGTACTGATTTTTCAAACGTTGCCAGAATGTTTCCCGGGCAATATTTTATGCGCACAGCTTGGCATAGCTACAAAGAGCACAAAGTAGCTACGATCGATTCGAGTACTGTGTCTGTCTGTCTGTCTGTATGTCACACGCTGGTAATTTGTCAAAACTAATGACCGTAGGATTATGCACTTTTCAGTTTTCACCGTCAGGTTCCCCAGAATTTCTGATTTTTTTGAGACCGTGTAAGTAACTGCCTAAGTTATGTAAATGTAACGGATATAACCATTGTGTGCATATTAGATTTTATTTTTTTTGTGTGTGTTGTCGTTTTGGCATACGGCCGCACTTGTGCACAGTCGTCGTCGGTTACGTTGAAGACGCCTAAGTAATATACATTTACGCGGTCAGCTTCTATTTGCAGTGCGAAAATCTTGTTTAGAATGTTTTTTTTAATTTTCATTATTCGAGTATTACCGCTTTTATCGCGCTTCAGCATAGTGACGTGCGATATTGATAGGCTCATAGTAATTCTGTCCGTCCGTCTGTCTGTCTGTCCGTCCGTCTCTCCGTTACGTGCCGGTATTCTATGGTAACGGCGTGAGATATTGCATCATTGCTATGGCATGACGACGAAAGTCGCGATGATGGCGAGGCCCAATCATTCTAGTTTCATGATTATCAAACATCTTCGAAAAATTCCGACGGGGTCATTCCCTGCGGGGGCTCTAAATACAGGTGGGGTATAATAATTTCGCGATTTTTGACCAATAACTCGCTATATCTCGCAAGCGACACAAGATAGCGCCATAGTTACTATAAGTACGCAGCTGACGAGCGATCTGTTTGCGATAGCTAAGTTCTTGTATATTACCGTAGTAATTTGCGTTTTTAGCTTTTCTTTCTTATTTTCTAGTTTCTAGTTTCTTAGGCCAAATGAATTGTGTGCATATTGGATTTCACTTTTTCTTGTGGCGTCGCAACTCGCGGCCAGCAACAAGTAACAAGTGTATCGGAGTCGATACGATAAGCCCCCGTTAGCCGCCAGGTGCTGCCATGTAGCGAATGACTTTACAGAATAGACTGCAGACAGATGGACAGACAGATAGATAGAAGGACAGCACCATCGCGTATAGCTATAGCGAGCGGAGCTTAACAGCTGACACAACAGCAGCAGCTGTCAGCTAACAGGAAACAGAATCGTGCGGGTAATACAAATAGGCTAAATATAAATATATGCTATATAAGTAGCACTGAAACCGAAAGCGAAACTAAGCTGCAATTTCCAAGGCGTCGGAAAAAAAATCCCTTAACGCGAACGCATGACGATGGCAATACCACGTAATCTTTGTCCAAACTTCACGCTTTCAATCGATGTTTATTGCTGATCACTGCTCGTCAAGTCAAGTCGAGTCAAGTCGTGGTCGCAATGCTGGCGGCGTGATTTTTGTGGTTTTACGATACCCTTCGGTAAATTTATTCTGCTTACACCGATTTGTACTTAAAAAAACTATAAGAGGAAAGAATCGTGCGGATAATACAGGCTTCAGTCGTGGTGCTATAAATACGTGTTCTGTTTCTTGATGATTGTGTTGTGTTAATACTGTCATTACTTCAGTTGTCAGAGTTTTATTCATTCTTTGGAGTAGGCCTACAGTAAACCTTGCCTGTGTATCTCCTTATGACAGCAAGTTTAATAGGACCTATAGTAAGCGTTGTGTGACTGCAAAGCTTGCTGCAAGCATTGTGAGTTAAACGAGTTGGTCTACATTAACTGTTGTGAATGACATGTCTTTTTACTCATTGTATATACTTCTTTAATTTCCTTTTATTTGTTCTGCATTTATGGGAAATAAACTTGTGTGTATGTGTGTTATCGTACTGCAGGTTAACGATCAGCAGACGTACATCTGTTAGGCCTACATCCAGGACTGAATTCCAGTTCAACATCAATAACCGGAGTTGTGGTCTGCGATGGAGTCGATGGGTTATCAACAAGCTGCTATACGGCATCCTACTGCCCCTCTTGAAAGTCCTAATGCAGCGAATGTCCTAACTGAAAATAACCTATATAGACAGGAGCAGCAGCTATGTCAGTTACACCGTAGTCCTAGACAAGACCAGCAGCAGCTAACTAAACAGGTGCGACTTCTGCTGTTCCTACTTGTCGGCCTCGTTTTGTTCCTCGCCATCGTAGAAAATTTCGTCGTCATGCCATATTACATATCACGGCAGATCGACGAAAGATTCAGGCTTCGTCCGCAACAACAACTTGTCGACTGTCGTCAGAGCCAATCCGGCCCATCCGTGTTCGTCGATGAATTAGTCAACCCATCCATTCGCAAGGTACATTCTTTCTTTATCGTGCTATTTGTCGGTTTTGATTATTGCTGGCCCGCCTAAGTGGTCAGATATGCGTTGTTTGCCGAGGTCGGTCCGTCCGTCGTACGACATCCGTCGTCTGTCCTCCGTTGTCCGTCCCGTGGCCACATCTCGAAAACTAAGCAAGATAGGCCCATAGTTAGCCTACTATGGAACACTAATAGGAAGTTGGCACCGCTGATTCTGTTGCTGGACTCAGATCCTCCCGGCCAGAAACGAACATTGAGCCAGTTACAACAAGTAGCTCTGCTGTCGCAAAGAGGCCGCGCGATGCTTCGTGTCTGTCAGCAGTTTTAGCTTCAATAGTACAAAACGTCGAGCAGAGTCTTTTATTGTTAGTTACGTACGGTATGCTATAGATTTATCACTGCGTGCAATTAAATGCTGTTCTGTTGTCTTTGGCGTTGCGTTTTTTAAGCGCCTCACTTTACGTTAGTAAAAGAGGCGCTTAGGCTGTGTCGTGACGTCGTTGGTCGTTGGTTGGTTGGTCGTTGGTTGTCACGCGCGTGCAACGTGGCCAAACGGTGCATCCTAGGCCTATAGTTACTATGGAACACTAATAGGAAACCCTACCCCAGGAATTCAATGGTACAACTTTCGACCCCCTGAGGTGACCCCTAACCGGGGAATGGGCCCCCGTGAGGCGCTTTTTGTCAAATTACTTTGACCTCTTGTTAGACTTCTTGTCATAAACATTTCGTCATCTTCCGACATCTACAAACTCCGCCGCTTGCGATAAGTGTTAGGGGGTTTCCCATCCGAATATTGCTATGCCGTTTGGTATGGAAAAACTAGAATGGCTTGGCTACCCGAAGGTGATAAAATTTGAAGATATGTTTATTCGTTTTGACAGAAACGGACAGACACACAGACAGACAGACACCGTATGACGACGTATTACTTAACTTGTATATACGTATTTTTTTCCTTTTTTTTAGGTTTTTCGCCGAGTATGTGTCACTGTGTTATTGTTTGTTTTTTTAATCTTAATGTTATTATCTGTAGTTTAGCATCCATTCACATTGTTAATTTGTTCGTCTCATTGTGTTATTCGTCTGCTGTCACACTGGTGCGATTGACATCTGTGAATTAAAGGCTACTTACTTACTTAATTACGTAGGCCGCGCTTGCATAGCATCGCGCGGCAAAAACTGGGACTCGATGAACGCCAGTGGACCAGTGGGCACTGAATAAATTACAGTGAATTTCTTTGCCGAGACTGTTGCCGTTCTACCAATTTCCCAGTATGTTTACTTGACGATGACGCGCGTTTTTCACATTCATCGGTGGTTAAACTGGTTTTAGTTGTGCTCAATAAGCCGCTTGCCTGCTTGCCTGTGGTTTGGCGCCCGATTGAGGGTGGGACTTTGTGGGTATTGGGTAAAACCAGAGATTAAAACCACCACCGGAGGGCGTAGCAGGAAATAGTCAGTGTTGGGCAAACTCGGGCAAGAAACCAGTTAAATCAGAACTTAAATCATGCACCATAAAAGGAGTTAAAACTCAAACTCAAATTGTCCTCTTTATAATGAGTTAAATCAGACTCGCAAGTTAAATGAGTTAACTCGTCAAGTCATACACATACACGTCACATAAGTGATTTCTAATGACACGTTTTAAAACGAAAATTTACCATGAAGCGTATCGAGTTATTATAGACTTAGTGTATTATTACAGACTTAGTGAAGTTAGTGTAGGCCTATAACACCGCAGTCCAAATGTTTAACATCTCAATCTCATGCATGACTGGTATTAGCTTTCAGCAAGTTTTTGGCTGGATGATGGCACTGGCATGCTGCAGTTTCTGTTTAATTATCTGTGGTTTTCTGTGGTTTTGACTATGAATCGTCTATAATGTGTCAATTTGTGAATTGATTGTAAAATTGATAGTTATAACTCAAATTCACATAAATCTTGAATTAAATCAAACTCAGAACTCACACTCATTAAGATGAGTCAATTCGTGAGTTTCAACTCATCTGAGTTAACTCATACCCAACACTGGAAATAGTGTACACTGTGCACTGCATAGTTCAGCTTTCTAAATTCTACTTATTTTATACGATATCTATGATTTTAAGTCATACAGATGAACGTTACCCACGCTTCATTTCACGATATAGCCTATAGCTGAGGCAATTAACCTTAACTTGACAAAAAAGGAGATATAGAGGCTATTGAAAAAGTTCAAAAAAGAGCAACAAAATTAGTAATATCACTCAAAAAGTTACCATACAAAGAACGTTTATTACAATTAAATTT
>Ga0209149_1001559_pt1 | contig 11788 bp, 6 predicted proteins | sample WorMetTyACAVOLI2_FD_187423 | JGI IMG/M metagenome (GOLD analysis project Ga0209149, IMG submission 187423) | Marine gutless worms symbiont microbial communities from Max Planck institute for Marine Microbiology, Germany - Olavius algarvensis... ...
ATTCGCATATGCACATGAAAGCACGTGTGGTAAATCTGTAAGAATTGTTCGTGCACCCACTTATGATGTTGACCACAAAATTTTAAGTATTGGATCAAAGTGTAGGTGGAGATGGTTTGGCACGAGGGTGCCCAGCTACAAGTACGGATGCCAGATTTTATTGTAAGTTACTTGTAGTCGCCAAATGGCGTCAGTGGCTGTCTAGACATACAACAGGCAATAACGGTGCTCGCAGTAAACTTGTCGCCTACCAGCTTATTTCTGTTTTAATGACACAAGAACAGAATAAACAGTTGTACAGGTATCAAATGCAAACAGAATAACCATGTTCTTGTGTCATGATAACACCTTAGTAGCTAAAAAAAACTGTCACAATTTTCACGTATTAATGAAACAAACGCATACACAATTAACAGAAAACTGTCTGAACAATGATGAAAACGTGCAGTGTTTAATGTCAGTCAGTCATCATGTGGTTACTGTCAGTAAGCACAGCCACAGGCGCCACACTGGCAGTCCCAGGAATGCCTCCTGTGCTATCTTCCCGCAAACCTCCAGCAAACACAGGCTTGTTTGGCACTGGCTCAGACGAGTCCATCATTTGGTTCGATTCAGATTCAGTGTTTGCAGGCGGAGCTACATTCTCAGTACTCCCTTCACCGGTCTCCATGTCAGCCCAGTCAATTTTGAAGCGAGTTACCCGCGGGCACGTTGCTAAGATGTTTCTCTGCAGCTGTAACGAGAACACAATGCAGATGCACACGTCTGCTTTAAACAAACATCGTTACAACAGAACCAAATCACATAAGACACAACCTTTATGAACAACTTTATTCACCAAAGAAGCAGCAAGACAGACAGAAATACAGACTATATACAGTGGATAAAAACATGCACATTTACAATGTAAACACCCCTTTATTTTCACAACACTTAATGGACCAAAATCCACGAGCAGTTCTAGACAAAAAAATGTTCATATTTATCAATAGAGGAAAATCGTATAACTTTTGGTATTCCTTCATCGTCAAATGAAGACTTAACTAGAAAAGCTACTCAATCCAAGGGATCAAGAATGACGCCACTGCCAGGCCTCCAAATCTATTTTCAGCCACGTGCAACCTTGACCTCCTGACCCCCTAGAGTTGACTGTCTCATGCCCCTGGCTCAGTGGACCACTTGTGCCAATTGGCATCAAAACTGGTGCACTCGTTTTCAAATTATCGTGTTCACAAGTTTGGCAACATACGAATGAATGGAGGGGTTGAAAACACCATGCTTCTACCTGGTATGGTATAGTAGAGTTTAACGTCCAACTCGACACATTATAGGTCATTTCGGAGACGACATGCTTCTACCTGCCAGTCTGGTCTGGTGGAAGCATTAAACTTCAGCCAAAATCTGGGGACCTGTGCCCCACCCCACCTAGAGCTGCCTCTGCCAAAATCATGACCAATCACTATCAGGCCATGCTTTTTCACTGTCAATTATACAAATGAAATTACAATGCTTTCCTCTTCCCTTAGTTGCATGAAACAGTGACATATGACCTGTAGAGAAAAGCAATATGTGTCAGAAATAAACAGCATGTACTGTAAAGGACATATGAGCCAAAAAACAAGCAACAGAGAGAACCTGGTCAAAATCTGGTTCCTGTGGAGGATTTTCTCGAAACTCTGGATCTACATACTCGTTATTCACGTAATAGCCAACGCGTATAAATTCCTGCTGGCGGTAAGAACATGTCAGCAACACGACAGTGACACCAACAACATCTTCACGTGGTATTCGCGCATGATTAGGTGGATCTGCCTGAAAATCAGCATCACAAAGCATTAAGTATTTTCGTCCACCTTCATTGTCATGTTTTTGTCAACAAAGCACAACCCAAGAGCAGTGAGAAAGAACAATTGATAAAAATTCACTAAAAAACACTGTATACAAACTGGATAGAAATGACAATGATTATTGATCTTAAAACAGAACAAGCTGTAGTGTATCGCAATGCACCTCAGTGGCAGGTATGGTATAGTAGAGTTTAACGTCCCACTCGACACATTATCGGTCATTTCGGAGACAATTTTAAAATCACTGAAGGACTATGGTTAGTCAAGGGCCAATTCTGCCAGGCTCAGCTCACTAAAAGGTAAAGAGGATGTAAGCAAAAAAAATTTAGTATCTATATAGTGCCATTAAGACCGAAGACACAGAGGCGCTTGGAAGACAGACTCAGAGAGCTAAACCAAGCAAGATCAAAGCCCGATACAGTCAACCTCAGTGGCAGAACAGCTGTGTTGAGCTTTGTTAGGTGTCGTTACTGAACATCAATGTGCTGCGGTCTTTGTCCAATTGATGTAGTTTAACATTCACAATGTCTCACTACTCAATATTCATTCACCACACTATTCGTTTGGTCATCTTTATGTTGACCCAAATCGATAGGCATGATTTTGACCAGTGTCAATCTACTGTGAAAGTCATGATGATAGCCATTTCATACTGGTAACCTTGCTAGCAAATAAAGTTACAAACACTGGCAGGCTTCAGCAAACTCAGAATCGTCTAGCACGTGTTGTTCTGCCACTGGTGCCACTGAAGCTAGATGTGAGTTGCACTCGCTGCAGATCAGACATCGTATAATGTTTAAGCTGGCAACTATGACATGTAAAGCAAGACGTTCGAGACAACCGGCGTATCTTTCCGACAGCATCCACGATTAGTTTTTTACCAACCGGCAAGTAACCTACGATCAGCTTCAGCCTTATTATTGCAGCAACCACCAGTCACTACATAATTCAACAACTGCTATTCATTAATGTTCAAATTTATTACCTTATTTTCGAGCTTTTCAATTTTGAAGATATTCATGTTTCATTTGATTGACTATACTTTGTTATGATATGCTGTATATGGATATTTTCAGATTCATGGCCTATACTGTTCTCTTCTTGTGCCTTTCTAGTCACTGCACCCAGTGTGTGGAAGTATCTGCACAGTGCACATACACACTCGCTCAACCGCAACTCTGCTTACCCCCAAAAGTCGTACTGTTCACGGCCACCTGACATTTCAGTGCCATCACATCACAGCACACCTGATTTGCTTGCAATAAAAATTATTTTACATAAGATTACATTACATTACATAGTCAGCTACCGCTGGGCAAGCTAAAATAGCAAATGAAATAATTATGCCTACAATTACCTCAAAAACAAACATATGCCTGCCGGCAATTATTGGCCCAACTACAACCGTGTCCAGTGTTTGATCATATTCTTCGCTTTCTGCTGAACCGACGTATATGATCTTCCACTCAAGATCTACAATAACAAATATGAAAAGATATTTCAGTTATTTTTGTTTTTTATGGTTCTTCATTAGTCTTTTATAGTATTACACTGATAACGACTTACTATATCGACGACCATCGTGGTGATGATGATGATGATGTAATGGTGTGTTTGTAGACATTTATTTTTTGTGTTATTCCTTCATGTAGGCTGTTATAATATGCACGACATGGCCCCTAGATCCGCCACTAGTTCTTCTCGTTGTACACTTTCAGCATGCATTCGTTTGCAGCCAGCAACTAATGACAGAAGTTTATTTATGCAAAAACTCAAAAACAACCAGAACAGACCAACAAGCAACAGACAATGTTTATTAGGGGTACCACCTCAATCTCATCAATTATTCTTAATCATTACTAATCTATGTACCAGTACACTACACTGTATACGTACACCTACACAATGTTGATTATAGGATACATGAGCGAACACCTTACAAACATCAGGTTTTTAAAAGTCACGTAATGCACAGATGTTGACATATCACTTTAACTAATGAAGAGTCCATATGCAAATATAACATACTACTGGCCTATAGGCTACATCTTTCCAGTAAAATAGGTGCAGGGTACACTATAGGCCTGTAGAACTAGCCACGATATTTTTGTGTCAAACTCAGTATTCATACTATTCAATTATTCACAAGCATTGTCCATTCAGTATGCTACAAGCTTTGGTATAACCTTGTATCGTAAATAACTTGCATTCGTCACTCCTTGCTTACTAAATAAAGTCTGTATTGCGGGATCATCATTTACTGGATCATGAATTACATACTTTGGATTATGGATGTTTGGGCCTTTGGATCATCGAATACCGATCACAGCAATAAAGACATACGTCAAGTTAGATTCAGATTCATATTCGCATGGAAAGCCGAGAGTATTATAGCACTTATTCAGTATTATACCGCCTCGTGGGTCGGTTAGGGTCCAGGAGTAAAGGTTAGTGCCAGCAATAGTGAATACGTGCTATAATACTCTAGGCTTTCCATTAGACCCCGTAGTCGATCGAGTCAAACGCAACAATCAACTTGGCTGTTTTGTCGATCGACTTAACGACTAGTCAACGATTTTATGACTCGACTTGGCCGATTTCCGGTCGAGTCCAAGCACCTCAGGCCTTCCCAGTTCCAAGTGGAAGGCCTAGCTTTCCTTTTCTCCTTCGACCCCTTAATTCTAACAGTCACTCTGGACGAGGAAACGCCTGTGGCATATAGGCTAATAAGTCGGGGGTGGTGTTTGCGACTGTAGAATGCAGAAAGTCGCGTATTAGTAGTAAGAAAAGCTTGTACACCACGCCATAATTACAGAGTCACTAGTGCACCGCCATCTCGGCTGTCCCTACGCAAACAAAAATGTCTTCAGTAATCGACGGAATTCGCCAAGCTCAGTGTCTGGCTGTCGCAGTTCCGGCGGCAAGCTGTTCCAGATCCGGAGACCAGCAGCGGGGAAACTCCGGTCACCAAAACGGGTACGGGTCCTCGGGACGATGCATGTGTCGACGTCGGCTGAACGCAGACGACGCCAGAGGAAGCCAAGATGCAATCGTCAGCAAGGTAAGACGGCGCCAAGCCGTGCAACGACTTATAAACTAGCAAGCCTAGCCTATAGTTGACACGACGCCGAACCGGCAGCCAATGGAGATCTCTCAAAACCGTAGTAATGTGACCCTGTCGCCATGTACCCGTGATCAGGCGGGCAGCAGCGTTCTGTACGGACTGCAGCCGCAGGAATAATGAGTCGGTAATACCGTGCAGCAGTGAGTTGCAGTAGTTGAGTCTACATGCAATGAAAGCATGCACAATCGTCTTGGCTGCGTCGGCTGTGAGAGATCAGGCGACAGGATGCAGCTGGCGCAGTTGAAGTAGCCAGACCAACAGATGGCCGAAGTGACGGACATACTAGTCGGCTATGTCCGTCACTTCGGCCATCTGGCCATTTCACAGACTCGGCATACAAGTACGCAAGTTTCTAAAAAAATTTTTAACTCGATTAGTCGTCAGCAAATAGATCGACTCGATCAATGAAAAAATCGACTCGACTCGATCGACTTGTCAATGATTTTTCGATGGACTCGACTTGGCCGATTTTCGATCGATCAACTACGGGGTCTACTTACCATCCGAATATGCGAATATGAATCTGAATCTAACTTGACATACGTGCAATAAAGTGCTTACAGACTGAGTCAGTCACATATAATCCTCAGAGAATAGAGATGTACCGTAACTGTAAAGACAAAATTCATCAAAGTCAAGTGCAGTGACAGGTACGGCAATTTTTATGTGCCGCGGCCGGGCCGGTTTTTAGGCTTGACCAATCGGCAACATCAACCATTTATGTCTATAATTCTGCAGTGATATCAGTTAATAAACTCTAGCGCAAAAATATACAGAGTATAATACTGTGTATCTTGATACGCCACCTTCGTTCAAATTTTCAATGCACTCAAACGTAATCTCGAACTGGAAAGGATGCCGAAAAGGACATGGATTATCTTTTACAACTACGTTACATATATTTACTTTCGCCATTGCCTCCAAAGATATTCAATACTTTAATAAAATAACCGAAAGTAAGTCTGAATATCACACAAAAGGAGATAACTAAATGACATTACAAAACTATAACATTTTTCCTATAACTATACTTATCAACTATCAACTCAATCAATAACTAGGTCACTCGCGGCAATAGCGGCGGGAACTAATAAGACAATGCCTTCTATTGGTCGCCTTTTAGTTATAACAGCTATTGCTATTGGCTGGCCCAATTATAGAAGCCAACTAGGGATGGGCATTTCAGTTTATTCGCTAACCTTTTACAAGAAAACTAGGTTTAAGGTTATAGTGTAACGTAGCGGTGGGACAGGGGCTGAGCTTCAGAGGGGCGTATTATTAAAAAAGACAACCTTCAGAATTCGATAATGTGAATGAAATGAACGATGCTTTTGCTACAAACACTAGACAGTAAGCGACTAAATTGATTGTGATATTTCATTTTCTAATTTTTATTTTTATTTTTTAGTCACGCTGCCATTTTGGCCGCCATTTTCGGTTTCAGTTCGTTAATTTACTAACGGGTTAACCCCGCCCATCCCTATTAAAACAGAGCTATACGAGAATTTACTATTAGACCGCTTTCATGCCACGATTCTAAATCCTGGGATTTTCGAAATTAAATGTGCCGTAAATACTACAATCATACGTTATGTTTGTAGGCTGAAAGCCTATATTGTAATTCCTTTTGGGGCAGAAAAGTCAATCTTAGGATGCACCGTAGTTTTCGGTTAACCGGTTACTAACCGGTTAGTAGTTACGGTTAACCGGTTAGCAAATTAGCCGAAACGCTCACCCCTAGCTGTGACATACTTTTAGTGACGTAAACGGTTACGTTGTGAAAGGAGGTGAAATTTTGTGCGTTCTTCGTTCTGAACTTCTGGTAACATTATTTAACGCTGTTTTGTTATCGCAAAAGCTAACATAGCCTACATTTGAGTAATTTTGTCGGTTTGGGTCAACATGCAATTTCAGGAGCGCAATATTTTATTATTTTTATTTTTTTTATATTTTGTTAGTTTATCCCTCCGCGGGCTATGCGCAGCGCGCAACGGAGGCACGTTTTCACCATATCACGTTGTTGTCCCGTGCCAGCCAACACGGAATCGTTCGCAGGGTGGGCGAGTCCATTACACACATGCTGTTGTGGGGCCATCAAATGACCGCGGGCGGTACGTCTTTCGAACGTCTTTAGCTCTCTAGTTTTCCTCATAAATTGTTCTGCAAATACAGGTCCACAATTTCCATAAATGTTGTCTGAGCGCTCTGAGTGATTTGGATCCGTTTTTGGATCAATACGACGTGGGTCGAATGGCATAATGGCATTTAATTGGCCTTAGGTTCTAAATGGGACGTATACGTATCGTCACTGGTCACCACTGTCGACCATATAGGCACTTACGGTGTCGGCAGCCATTCTACCTACTCACCATTTTATGCCCCTGCAGGCTATGCGAACCCTGCACCATGTAGCGGGGGCATTATCTTTTTATGGTGTTTGTCCCGTGCGTCCTCATGTCTGTTTTGTGTAACATCGGCTCGCCCTACTAGACCGCGCAGGCAAGCCACGGTGGCCTTAGGCCAGTACGCTGTCTTTGTGGGCGAGTCCATTCCTGTGTGCAAAATGGAATAGTCCGCAGGGCGCGCAAGCCCATTATACAGCGTCAAATGATTGCGGGCGATATCTAGGCCTATAACTCTCTATTGGTGTTGCATTCCGCCTACTTCGATTTTGAACGCCACAACGTACGACACTACAAACTAGACCTACGTTGTAATAGGCTGGTTTTGATGACACGTTGGTCACATTTTTACACACACAAAAATGCACCAAAATCGTTAGCAGTGTCCCATACCTGACTGGGAGAGCTTGCCTCATTGTTACAGTCTAACTGCTATCTCCAATTGCGCCACTATCTGTGACCACTAACGCTTATCCTAATTCTAACCCTAATCATCCTGACCCTAAGCCTAAACCGCGTAACACTGAAATGAATTGACTGGATAGCGGCCGGGGTGACCGCCACATCCTCAGTCCTCACCTCACCCACTGTAACCACGTGACGTTATGTTCTGCTAGCCTATTCTGTTATAGGCCTAGTTTCAGTGAGAAAGACTGCTTGTATACGCGACACATTTTGTGTAGACCCATGCCGATGATGAACAACACGGACGTTAACTAGCGACAGCGACATGATTGACCTTAACGATCTTCCGTCAGTCGAGGAACGATCTGTCCGACATCATCGGCGACATGTTCGACCGACACTGGTGACGCCGCCGCGCGAAGTGCCGCCGCCATATTCGGCAATCACAAATCATCAGAGTTCTGGTTCAGCCGGTGTTGATGACAGCCTGCAGGGCCCAAGCAATGGGGAAAACAGCACCATGGTGCACATCTCCAATGTGGGAGATTGTATGGACCAAGGCCGTCCGCATGTCGCAAAAGCCAAGCCCGTGCAGTTGGTCGTACTGGTCAAACAACCGACTACGACGGCGAGGCGCGTTACCACTTCCGTTCGGCCTGGTGCGATTCGTTTATACCATGCCACGTGTATGCACAGCGCGGACTATGCTGTGGCAAAGATGTCTGTCTGTCTGTCACACGTCAGTATTCTGTCGAAACGAGTACACATGTCATCAAACTTTTTCACCGTCGGGTAGCCACACCATCCTAGTTTCTTTGTACCAAACACTATGACAATGCTCCAATGGGGACTCCCGTAACGGGGGCGTCGAATGCAAGGGAGTATGAAACATCGCGATTTTCCACCAGTATCTCGCTTTATCTGGGAAATGATACAAGATAGAGCTATACTTACAATGGCAGACCAATATGATCTATCGAACGTCGCCATTTTCAACTACCTTGAACGACCCCTGGCCCCGATTTCAAGGTCACGTCATTATTTGATGCTGAATCTCAGAAACGGTACGAGATACACAGTTTCAATGGAATATAGGGACTTACACATGCCCTACTCAAGAGTGTCGTTTCGAATGACACTGAACCAATTAGTGAAATCAATGACGCGAAGCGTCGCGCGGTCTCTCTGCGACAGCTGAGCTTCTTGTCGTTCTGTTCATAACGTTGTAGGCCTTATACAACAAGAACTTAGCTATCGCAAGCAGATCGCGAGTAAGCTGCGCACACAATACGTTGAGGGCATCTATAGGCCTAAATATTACACCGTGACCTTGAAATGTAGGTTCACTCAAGGTCACTGCAAACGGAACCATTGGATAGATCATAAAAGACTGACTGTTAGTCGAGTTATTTGACGTTGAATATTATCGAGACCTTGAATTGTGGGTTAGAGGTCACTCAAGGTCATTGAAAGTGGTACCATTTGAAAGCTTGGGTGCGGTTTCCTATCGCCTTCCATAGTAACTATGGCCGTATCTTTAGCCATTTTCGGGGATATTCAGCGTCAAAGAATGGCCTGACCTTGAAATCTGGGTTTGGGGTTGTTCAAGGTCATTGAAAATGGCGCGGTTCAGTAGACCATGTATGACTTAATATTAGTCCGCCATTGTAAGTATAGCTCTATCTTGTACCATTTGCGAGTTATTTGACGTTGAATAATACCGTGACCTTGAAATCTGGCTTAGAGGTCACTCAAGGTCATTGAAACTGGCGCCATTCGAAAGCTTGGGTGCGGTTTCATATTCGCCTTCCATAGTAACTATGGCCGTATCTTTAGCCATTTCGGGGATATTCAGCGTCAAAGAATGGCCTGACCTTGAAATCTGGGTTTGGGGTTGTTCAAGGTCATTGAAAATGGCGCGGTTCAGTAGACCATGTATGACTTTCTATTAGTCCGCCATTGTAAGTATAGCTCTATCTTGTACCATTTGCGAGTTATTTGACGTTGAATAATACCGTGACCTTGAAATCTGGCTTAGAGGTCATTCAAGGTCATTGAAACCGGTGCCATTCGAAAGCTTGGGTGCGGTTTCCTATTCGCCTTCTATAGTAACTATGGCCGTATCTGTAGCCGTTTGTGAGATATTTAGCGTCAAAGAGTGGTGTGACCTTGAAAACAGGTCAGGGTTCGTTCAAGGTCATTGGAAATGGCACCATTTGGTAGATCGCATACGCGTTCCTATTCGCCTTCCGTAGTAACTATGGCGATATCTTGTATCGTTTGCGAGACATAGCGGCTTATCGGTAGAAAATCGCGACATTTTTATAGGCCTACCTCACCTGTATTTATCGCCCCCGCAGTGGGTGACCCCGTCGGAATTTCGTGAAGATGTTTGATGCTGATAAAACTAGAATGATTGGGCTACCGTATGGTGAAAAAACTATGACAATATGTTAATGAGCAATGAGCAATAAGCCGTTTTCATCCAATACCAGAACGTTACGGACGGACGGACAGACAGAATTCCTATCAATATCGCGCGTCAGTATGCTGACGCGGCAGACGCGCCATAAAAACTTATTCTACACAACTGTGTGGCTGAGTTGGTAGGATCTAGGATCCTGCGTTCCGATTCATGCAGGGGGTCTTCCTGATTCAAAGTGCCTCTTTTATCCATCTCATGTCGCTGTGCGTCTCTCGACCACTTTTGCCTTTTGTTCCAGTTGATAACGTGTTTCTCTTCCACAGCATGGTCTAGTGATGGCTGACTTGTGAGTTACACTACTTTCCGTTGCTCTGGAAGCTCGCATCTATGCACCAGCTGTGAAAGAGTCCACTTCTTTCTTGTGCTTCTTGATCCTCAGACCGAACTTCCTGCTTGTCTCCCCAATTGCAAGGGACACGATGGATCAATGCTGTATTCTTCTCATCCTTGACCTTGTCTTTCGGATGAACCACAGAGTTCCGGAGCGTTCGGTGAGGACGGCTGCTGTGGCGATGCCGTGAGATTTTAGAATTCTTGCGAATGCCTCGCTCAGTCCTTTCACATATGGCACGACAACCATACCTTTGTGTTTGCTTCTTATGTTCTTTCCTTTCTTTGCTTAGTCCTTCGAAGATTTCTCCACGATGTCCGGTTTGACTTTGTCGATAGTCCAGGGAGGGTAGCCACAATTATTGAACGCTTTAGCAACGTGTTCTTCCTCCTTCTTTCGGTCAGAGGAAGACGATAACCGAAGGGAGGAAGAACACATTGCCAAAGCGCTATGGAAGGCAAATAGGAAACCACACCCGAGCTTTCGAATGGTACCAGTTTCAATGACCTTGAGTGACCTCTAACCCCGATTTAAAGGTCACGATATTATTTAACGCCAAATAACTCTAAAATGGTACAAGACAGAGCTGTAGTTACAATGGCGGACCAATAGAAAGTCATATATGGTCTATCGAACGGCGCCATGTTCAGTCACCTTGAGTGACCTCTAACGCACATTTTAAGGTCACGATAATATGCAACGTCAAATAACTCGACTAATGTGTATGATCTATCCAATGGTTCCGTTTCCCATGACCTTCAGTGACCCTTAGCCTAGATTTCAAGGTCACGTCAAACTATTGCCCTGGACGCAACGTATGCGCACTGCGCAGCTAACGCGCGATCTGTTTGCGATAGCTAAGTTCTTGTTGCTTTTATTTTTTGTATTCTTGTTGTAATATGTCCACATGATTTTTTAAACAAATATATGGATATGGATCAACGTCGTCATTATGGTTTATATTTATCGATGCCTCTGCAGAACGTTCTGCACTCTTAGCTCATTGCCCATGCTATAACTTTTAGCATGGACCTATACTTCAACTTACTAGTCTTGTGTCTGCTGTGGTACCATTATAAAGTGCTGAACTAATGCTGAGACCTGCATATAGCCATAGCTTCTCGCTGTCCGCTGGCGGACAGCGTCGAAGGAGTGCTAATGCTATTGTGATACGCGAACTGATGCAGATGTTCC
>Ga0209149_1001560_pt1 | contig 11787 bp, 5 predicted proteins | sample WorMetTyACAVOLI2_FD_187423 | JGI IMG/M metagenome (GOLD analysis project Ga0209149, IMG submission 187423) | Marine gutless worms symbiont microbial communities from Max Planck institute for Marine Microbiology, Germany - Olavius algarvensis... ...
TTCAGTGCGTTGCAAACCTTGAGTTGAATGACGTTGACAAGATGGTGCTGGTGCTGATTAAGACTTGCTAACTCTTGCCTCACTTTATTTGAACAGTCATATATCAGCATTTTTAATGTCATGTGACATTAGCTTAGCTGACATACTTGAATGAATGAATTTTTTTTTTGTACTTAGTTATATTTGAACATTAATCATTTTCACAGTCACTGCGTTGTGAATCTTGTGTTTAATAACATTGACATTGACAAGATGGTGCTAATACTGATTATTATGATACTACATTAAGTCACTCAGTGTTTGTGGTGTTTAAGTAGGATCCGGATCCGGAGATTTTGGATCCGGCCAGATCCGGATCCCAGCCGGATCCACATTCTGGATCCGGCTGGATCCGGATCTCAACCGGATCCACAGTTTCTGGATCCGGCCGGATCCGTACCGGATCCACAAAATTTACCGGATATCCGGATCTGGATCCGGTGCACCCCTATACATATGACAAAGTTTGCCAAGAATCAGTAACCACTTACTAAGGCAACAAAACATTCAGCAATACATTTAGTCCACTGTCGTTGTACATCATCGTCAACAGTAAAAGCTTGCATGTTGCTGACGGCCTTGCTGGACCATTCTACAATGCCTGCCACACTGTCTGGCCAGAATCGTACACCATTCAGTGCATTGCAAGTAGCACGGCACAATATGGAAACGTAGTTCAAGTGTTGTGGGTGACATACAGATGGTTCAGTGCTAGCTAACGTAATGCAACCTCGCTCTACAGTCGCATGAATTGTCACAAGGACATCTAAGCCGCACACACGACAGGAAAATGTCCGGTCAATGTCAAACTTTGGTGTGTGTCCATATATCCAGTCCCAGCTCTTTAACTCAGATCGAAGATTGTGAATGCCAACAAACTTCTGCTCATCTGTTGGGTCAATGTATTCAAAACCAATCTACAGTCAGCAGACATCCAAAATCCATAGAGAGATGTAAACATGCTACGAAATGTTCATTTTTATTCAGAGACCAAAGACCATAACAGTTACAACAAGTAGGTCTGCTGTCGCAAAGAGGCTGCGTGATGTTTCATGTCTGTCAGTAGTTAGCTTCAACAGTACAAAACGTCGAACAGAGTCTTTATTGTTAGTTACATAGGCTGCAAATTAATCACTGCGTGCAATTAAATGCGGTTCTGTTGTCTTTGCCGTAACGTTGAAACTTCTTGTCTAAACATTTTGCCGTTCTTTCCCGCCATCAACAAACACCACCACTTACTACCAGCAAAGTGTCACAACTTATGGGACGGTGGTCCGACCGCGTCATATTGACAACAGCTGGCCAGTAGCAGCGTTAACAGTACACACTGAAGCCAGATATTGGATCAGAATCGCGATTTCTGCCTACCCCACCTGCATCCAACGCCCTCGTTAGGGGGTTCCCATCGGCATATTGCTATGCCATGATTTGGTACGGAAAAACTAGAATGGTATGGCTACCTGGTGGTGAAAATTTTTTGAAGATATGCTTATTCGTTTTGACAGAACGTACGAATGTGACAAACAGATGGACACCACATGTAGGCTGTGCTTGCATAGCATCGAGCGGCAATAACACAATGTTTTTGTAAAACTAGATCAGCTGAACAAAACAATAGACATCACATGCTTTTAAATATGTAATAAATGCACAACTATTGTATTCAAAATTAGTGAGTATGATATCTGCGAAACGTGTACCGGTATGCATATATGCCAACCTTCCTGGTGTCAGTCCTGTTGTCATATGCTTCAGCCAACAACTTGACAGTTTTGTCGTATGTCAGATATGGTGAAATGTTGGCCAAATTGGCAACTTGCATTCGAACACTAGCTGTGGCTCTGCTTGCAATACCCTAGAATGGCAAAATAGAAAACTATTACGGAAAAAATTACAAATTGCATCATGCTGCATTCAAGGGAGATTAAGGTTTTGTGGGGTAACAGGCTCCAAAAATTGCAAGTTATATATGTAGATTACAAGAAATGCAGACATTCTGTATGAAGGAAAAATTGTTTTCTGTAATAATATTCACTCTGTTGCTTGCAATAGTACAGAACATGACAAAAAAGTTCTAAGCAAACGCAAAAATATATGCTTAAATAACATTAAGTCACAACTTTGACTAGACAGGGTGGGCAAAAACTGGACTGTTTTAACAAGTTATAGCTCTTGTATACAATGACGTAAAGTCAATTCACAATATACACTGTATTCAAAAAACCATGACCAACTTCGCTGGTAGTAAGTGGTGGTGTTTGTTGATGGCCAAAACCAACAACCCCCTTCAATAATAAATTGAACTAGAAATCAATATGCATCACCCACGAGGCAATGCAATACCGGCAGGCCACATGCAGAAGCGATTCTCACTAAATCTTGTGTCGTTGACGGATTCGTAACTCGGAGCCCAAAAACATTCCTAAGATTTTCTTAATTTTTTCCCTAAATTTTGCCGAAGTTTTTGTGCCAGGGAGTTTCAAATTCCTAAGAAATAACTAAGAAAATTCTTAAGTCAATATTCTCAGAAAATGTTCTTAGCAATTTCTAAGTTTACTGAAGGTCAGTACCAACAGTGGCGCACCGTATTATTATTATTATTATTAATCTCAAATTCAACTCATTTCTGGTAGGTGTTTCTTGACAATTTTTTTGTATTATAGGTCGGGAATTTAATTGGCTGTCCCGTTGCTAAGACAAAAACTCACTGATAAACATTAATAATAATAATCATACATTACCGTCTTGAATATGCCAATTTATGAACAGTCCGTGAACGTAAGGAAAATGAGTCCTGTAGGTGGTACGCCACCTGGCGAATCTTAGCGCGTTACGTTGGAATTGTTGCTGGGCTTACAGCCTGCAGAATCGCCAAAATCGGCAATCTTTGGTATAAATTTGCCCCAAAGGGGTATATCCCCTTAAGACATTTTTAGAAAATTTGGCGTGGGGAGGGAGTCCCAGATCCGCACAATCGCACAAAATTTCGCCGTTGTGGCTTTTAAAATGTGGGCTTATAACCCCCGAAATCGTCAAAATTGGTAATTTTTCATATAAATTTGCCCAAAAAGAGTATACCCCCTTAAGCTATTTCTACAAAATTTGGCTTGGGGAGGGAGTCCCAGGTCCGCACCCTCAGGGCCAAATTTTACCGCTTTGGCTTTAAAAATGTGAGCTTACAGCCCCCAAAATCACTAAAATTGGTAATTTTTGGTATATATTTTCCCCAAATGGGTATATCCTCTTAATCAATTTTTACAAAATTTGGCGCCGGGGAGGGTTTCTCAGGTCCCCACAATCACGCCAACTTTCACCATAGTGGCTTTAAAAATGTGTCCTTACGGCTGCCAAAATTGCCAGAAATAGCAATTTCTGTTACAAATTTGCACCTAAGAAAAAATCCAGGGAGTCCATAGAGAAATTTGAATATAGGTGCACAACTAGAAACCTTCCTCTATGCAACGGTACCATAATTGTTTTGAAAACCACACTGCTTTATAGCGTTTCCGTTATCACAAACTTCGTCATTCCAAAGCGTGACAAACAAACAAACAGACAAAAAACATCACACTTTTTCGTCTACAGCCGGCGCGCGACCCACGATCCCCACCATACTTGGCATAGTGATAGAGGAGGTCCGTCCCATTTTTGCACCCCTAACTTTTTTTGATCCGAGCAATAATTTCGCCACTAGGGGCTATTGAAATTTTAAGGGAAAATGCTTATAACTTTGTTGTTTGTATCCCGAAAATGACGAAATTAAAAACTTAAAAGCTTCCTATGGACGCATATAAAATCTGAGAATTTCGTAAAAATTGTGCAAACGAGTGACCGCTGAGGGGCAAATTTATGACCAAAATTCGAAATTTTGACATTTTGGGGGGCTGTATTAACACACTTCTGCCCCAATAAATGGTCCGCTCCCTCGTGCCAAATTTCACGTTTATCAGGGCAACATGTCGCCCCTGTGGGGCAAAAAGCCTATTTTTGGACTACTGAGTAATAATAATACCAGCATGGCTGCACTTCGCGCAGGCCTGCCGGTAACTAGGAGTGTCCATTTACAAAAATTTTTGGCACACTTATTATTAAGACTAAAAGCAGTTACCATTTATAGTTACGAAATAAAATAATCGAAGCATAGAATATGCACAAAACCACTTACTGAGGAGCCCTGCAGATATCTGCTGACACTATTTAGGTCAGCATTTAGCAACAGTGTGCAGTGGTGATATGCAGCTTTAGAACCAAGCTTTGCAGCAGTTCCAGATATCTACTACCATAACAGCATTATCGTTTTTATAACCATGATAAAATTTACTGGTAACGCAAAAATTAGACAACAATCATTTTGTTTGCAAGACTGCTGTCAAACAATGTGTAATTTACAATACAGACATCATCTTATACTTTTTCACATTACTACTATAAAAATAGTTGACTATTTTACAGTAACAACAATACAACATATTAAATTTGCATTAATCTACAGCAAAAATTACGATTTCAAATTTGTGCACTGACATTACAGCAAGATAGTTGTTACAGTATTAAATGTCACATTTTCAACAGAGGAAAAACTATGTCTTGAGTGTTTTATGGATACCTAATTCTGTTAATCATTCATTACTTAGTACCATACTTGTGTCAAGTTGTGGCACTAATATAACTTAAAATTTTGTCATTTTATTACGTTTAAGTAATTAACGTGTGGAGTATGAATAGCGGCTTGGAGTAGTGATGCAGAATCAAATGGTCCCACAGGCTGTAATTTGTTGCATTTTTTATTTACTTCAACAGGCCACGACAATTATTATCCAGTATTAGACTCTGTACTTCAGAACAGACTTGTTTCGCTAAACTAAAGCAAGTAAAGTCTTGCTCTCGCTTTCACTTCCAGGCATGATATTACAGCAACTTCATGAGTTCAGTGCTGAGGCCCTATTAAGTTAGGCATTAGGCTTTTACCCCAAGGCCAGGAAGTTTGTATTGAGTAGGTATTGTACGACCATCTTAATTACAAGTAGAGCTATGTAATTATAAAGTGCGTATGCATGTTGCAAAGGTGGTATTGGCTTGTGGTTGATGCTGAGTTTTTGGTGCGGCTCCAGAGTCTGGACAGTACCTGTTTTATATCAGATGACACTGTGTGGCCTCTCTGCATGCCAACCTATCCCTCTCTAGGAGTCCTGACAGCCCCAATGCATGAAAATGTTAGCCATACCAGCCCAGCCCACTCCAAGACAGTGCATGGGCAATTTGGCAGGGTAGGCCAAGTCTAAATCATTGCTGCTTGCTTAACTTCGCCAGAGTGAGGATTTGCCTGGCCTATCATCATCATCATCATCATATAGTGATTTTTAGTGCGCCTATTACAATTAAAAGAACATAGGTGCAGTACAAGAGTGTATGCAGTAGGGGTGCACCGGATCCAGATCCGGATCCGGCCGGATATCCGGTAAATTTTGTGGATCCGTACGAAACTGTGGATCCGGTTGAGATCCGGATCCGGCCGGATCCAGAATGTCTGGATCCGGCTGGGATCCGGATCCGGCCGGATCCAAAATCTCCGGATCCGGATCCAGCCAGATCCTACTTAAACACCACAAACACTGAGTGACTTAATGTAGTATCATAATAATCAGTATTAGCACCATCTTGTCAATGTCAATGTCATTAAACACATTGACAATGTCATTAAACACAAGATTCACAACGCAGTGACTGTGAAAATGACTAATGTTCAAATATAACTAAGTATGTCAGCTAAGCTAACGTCACATGTGACATTAAAAATGCTGATATATGACTGTTCAAATAAAGTGAGGCAAGAAGTCTTAATCAGCACCAGCACCATCTTGTCAACGTCATTCAACTCAAGGTTTGCAACGCAGTGAAAATGACAATGTTCAACTACAGTGGAGTACAGTCGACAAAAATGTCATCTAATGTCACGTGACATTACAATACTGTTCAGATAGAGTGAGTGAAGAGTCAGCAAGTCTTAGTCAAAACGCTTCAAGTTGTGACGTTTATCGTGGTATACTGCAGGCCAATATTGGCTAGGCGAGGTTGGACACCACAATATGCGCATTATCGGGAAACCACGCCTATGTGAAAACTCTATATGATGCCTGGATCCCGGAGTTCGGATCCGGATCCGGTATGGATCAGGATCCGGCTGGATTCAGAGTTGTTGGATCCGGTCCGGATCCGGATCCGGTCCGGATCCGGCCGGAACCAAAATGTCTAGATCCGGTTTGGATCTGGATCCGGCCGGATCCAAAATGTCAATATCCGGTTTGGATCCGGATCCGGCCGGATCTAAAAATTGTGGATCCGGTGCACCCCTAGAATTTTGCATTGGTTGGGTTCAGGGTTCAGGGTTCCCATTCTATTGCAGTCAATTTTGTGCAGTTACTTGTGAAAAATGCATATAAACTTCCCTTAACTGAACAACAACACGACTGAACGACTGCGTAAAACTACTGATGCCAGGCACAGCAGATCTCACGCCAAGCCTCATTACAGGGTGCTGCCATCTGGCATGTTCAATAACGCAATCTCAACACTGTTGCTGATCTATACAAAAAATTACATAATGACAGTTGTGACACCATCATATAGCAATACAATAATTGGTGCACTGGCCGTTGATGGGTGGGCTGTTACATTTGGTACAGCGGCGACCGAGGAGGGGACTGGGCAGGGCCGCAGCCTGCCCAGGCCCTCTCGCTGTACCAAATGTATCAGCCCACCTATCAATGGCCAGTGTACCAACTTCGTATTATTCGATGTGGCACTATAATTGCTTTTAGAGTTTAAAGTGTTGAGACAAATGTATACAGTGCCACACGTAACAAGTGAATCAAAAGGTGTATGGTGGTATGAGACTAGACACAGTCAAACAGTTCAGCTTTTAGAATACGCTAACGCTGAAGGCATTTGCTGACAAAACTAGCACCATCCACTGAACAGTAAATTTGTCAGATGATCGCAATGCGCATGCCAGTAGCTTTATTCATTCGTTCCAATGAGGGACAGGGCTTGTTCAGTCCCACAGGCCGACGAGACCACTGACTGGGTCCAAAGACCATCCTCAGAAAGACCCTAGAACGAATTATGGTATACAAGGTCGGGGTCATGTTATCAGCCTCGTAGGCCTAGGCCTCTAACAGGCCCATAGGCCGTATCCCTTGTTAACTACACCGGATGTGCAGCGTCCTGCACAGCATACCTCTCCTGTGCCAGTAGGTAGTCACTAGTCATGGATGAAGAATGTTATGGAAGCCGAGGTGCCAGTGGATCTATCTTGTATCTGATAAACACCCGATTGTAAGTCATATTCTATCAATGAAAGTCATCTGTCAGTAACAGATGATACTAGACACAGAGCCGCTGTTGAAGACAAGAGACGAACCTGGCTTCTTGGGAAATCGGAAAAGCATTTCCTGTTGTACGTCGATACGAGGTACAGTGAGCGCATACGGCGGCAGCATAATTTCACGTAAACAACCGAAGCTGCATTCGACTGGTAACAGCTTGTAGCAGCTGGCATGAGCCTGTCAAACAGTCGTAAAAACACACCTCTCAACAACAATGACAAACAACAACAACCATTTACCACGGACAACCCAAGTGAGCCAATTCCAGAGAGGCGTTGCGTAATGCGCTATATAAATTTAAGACTTACTTACTTACTTACCAGAACTCTCAGAAATATTAACCCAATATGCCACCCTCACAAGCACTCCCAACCTTCATCCTAGGCCTCTCAGTCTACCTCCAGGGTCTAATACTAAGGAGAACCCGGGAGAAACAGCTGAAAGAAACATGAAGAACCCGAGGACAAGAACCCACATTTCCCTCACTAATTCTGGATTTGATGAGGTCCTTCGTTAATTGCTGGTCCCCTCTCACCCACACCTCTCAATGTATAAAGTACTAGCAGCAGCCACATAGACAAAAACGAGAGTAAGCACAGCCATGCACCTCCAGATATTTTTATGCCGAATACCCTTCCTGATACAACCTTCCCTATTTCTGGGCTTGGAGACCAGCTCAGAATTTGCTGGCTTCAATACCCTGAGGCAGGCTAGGGTAAAGGACTTCAGTAACAGAAGACACTACAGTGCTAGGACGACCGCTGACGTGTGAATATACAGTGTGTCTCAAAAAAACTGGACCGCTACAATTAATATGACATAACTTCACCAATTCACAACATTTACTAATTATTTTTGGTAGACAGAGACCTTTTTCAATTCTCAATTGATGTTATAAACAGTTTTTAAACTGGCTTAGAATCAGCTGCGTGATTTCCATAACAACAGTATCGCTACTGTTGTCATGGAAACCATGCAGCTGATTCTAAGCCAAACAGCGAACTTCTGGGCTGACTTCAAACAACGTATTATCGACATGGCAATAAACGAGTAGCAAAATGATTGTGGGCCTGTGTCATTGTGGGCCTACAGGTGTCAAGGCCGAAAGACTGCACTTAGAACGCTTGTTGTAACTTTTGACACTGCACACTGTTCCAATAAAAACACTCTTTGTTTAAAAGATTTAACTTTCTGTTCATAAGGCAGCATCAACTGTGGAATGACGTGTACTTCAGGACTGCTATGGTAACTGTTGCTATGGTAACTGCTTCAGCTGGCAGGCTGCTGTAGAAAACAACTGTCTTCTAATATTGATATTTACTTAACAATACTGAACACAGGTTGTCTGTGAAATTATATTTAAAGAACAATTTATCAAGTTATGCCAAAATTTCGTATTCACAGGGGTCCGGTTTTCGAGACACAAACCATCAAGTCGCTACTGTTGTTATGGAAACTGTGCAGATGGTTCTGAGTCAATTTAAAAACTTTTTTAATGTAGTCAACTGAGAACTGAATAAGGTCTACCTCTATCAAAAATAATTAGTAAATGTTGTGAATTTATGAAGTTATTTGAGATTAATCGTAGCGGTCCGGTTTTTTTTTAGACACACTGTAGAAATGACGAGGTACGCACCGTGACGCCGCACCACTCACAGCGCATCCCCGCCAGACACTCCGCCGACCAACACGTCTTCTTACAATGCATGCATTTTGAGTTGCCAGCCAAGTTGCCTTCTCGCCAGTGATGGTACTGCACCACGTGCTCCTGCACATTCACGACACCACAGTCTACTCACAGAAGTCACCAGACCACCCAGTGTCATGTCAGCTTAGCCCAATGTGGCTGGACTTGCAACCAGTTGACATCAAAAGTCGATGGAGGCATAACTGGAAGTCGGGTCAGGCGGTCAACTCTCACCTAGTGTGTGACCCCACAATCCGGCAACCAGGTTTCGACCTCCCTCGGCAACAGTGGTCTCTGCTGAACCGTTTCCGCACGGCACAGGGACACTGCGGTGCCTGCAGAAGGAAATGGCGACTGACAGACACTGATCTGTGTCCTTGTGGCGAGACCCAGACGATGTCTCACATTGTCGAATCATGTCCCCTGACAAAACTGAATGGCGACTTATCTCGGCTACACTCTGCAGATGAAGACGCTGTTTCATGGCTGACCAGTTATGGTTCATGACACGCATACGAGAAGAAGAAGAAGAAGCCCAATGTGAAAAAAACAACATGGAGCAACGACAACAGCAATCACCACTTTACGGCCCTTTCTTCAGGTACATCCAGTGTGATCCAGTACCAGAAACACTTTGACAACTCCAGATCGTTTAATGGTCCCTGGTTGGTTGCTTGAACTCTGCCGCTCTCGCCCCTCACTGTATGACCATTCGCTGCCTTGCAGCAGCCACACAGATGAGAGCAATACCATCAAAGGTCCCACCCCAAGAGTTTACATCAGACGCCCTTTTTGCCACAACCTCGTAATTTACCTGGAATTTGACCACAGATCACAATATGCTGGACTGCACACTCAGCGGCTTTGTTATAAATATAAATTCCAAGGAGCATTGCTACAAATACAGTCACATACAACACGAACTCAAAAGCCTATGGTAAGCCACCTAGGCTCCAAGTAAACCTGCTGGAACAATACAGTTATGCCAATGACACACGTACCAGAAATTGGCACTGAAAAACCATACCAGGAAACCAGGGGCCCGATTCTCAAAAGTTCCTAAGATTTTCTTAAGTTTTTCTTAAGTCTTGCCTAAGTTTTTCCTAAGTCAAGGAGTTAAGAAGTCCTAAGAAATACTTAAGAAAATTCTTAAGTCAATTCTCAGAACATTTTCTTAGGGATTCCTAAGTTCTTCTTAACTATTTTTAGCATAAAAATAAACAGCCAATAGCAATTAGAGTTGCTATGGTCACGTGACACCGGAGAATCCTTCGCTTGAAACAGTGACGTTTGGCAGACGTATTGGACGTACAGTATTATTATTGGTATGGGCATTTATGAAAAAATATTTTGTATAATAGGTTGAAAATTCAATTGGCTGTCCCGTTGCTAAAACAAAACTTCATTTATAAACATTAATGGTAATAATAATCATGATATCTGTCTTGAATATGCCAACTTATAAACAATCTGTGAATGCCAGACGAATGACTGGTATACGCCGGGCGCCACCTGGCAAGTACGTCGGCACTGCCTAATGCTTCGATAGGCCTATGTAAGGCTTTCCTGTTCATGTCTAGGCATCTTCAATATCTGTTGGTGCTTTGATTGCAATATGCATGCAATCTGCTGCTCCAATGGCATTGAAAAAGCCATTTTTTGTTTTTAAGATTTGCTTAAGACAGCTTCATGGCTTTCCTAAATATTTTCCTAAGTTATGCCTAAGTTTTTCCTAAGAACTTTTGAGAATTAGGAATTGTCCTAAGTTTTTCCTACGTTTTTCTTAGGAAAATCTTAAGCCTAAGTATGACTTAGGAACTTTTGAGAATCGGGCCCCAGTACCATAAACCGGCATGAAAATAGAGCATTGGCCTATTCGTTATCGAAAACAGGTACCAGAAAAATTCGGTACCAAATTGCATGTCAGACATGCCAGAAACTGGTCCTGGGACCAGTTTCTGGCACCGATTTCCGGTACATGTGTCATTGGCATTACAGGCCAAATACCCTTCCTGATGCTGAACCAACATTGTTATGTGCTAATACTAGAAACTGTTAACTTAACATTTAATTATCCTGAATGTATATACAAAACACACAAAGTTTAACATCATTCAAATGCAGGTGTAAAATTCATCACGATTATAATCAAAATCATCATCATCATCAGCCGCAGCAGCAGCATCGTCATCATCATGCTCACCTGCGTGCAACTCACCTGCGTGGATTCGGCAGCAGAAGCGGAGGCCGACTTTGGCGGTACGTATGTGGCACACTCTTTACAGTCACTGACCGCAAAGTCTTGGCAGTCGACGTGTGCATAATACTCACAGACTATATCAACATAACAACATCAGAACATCAGTCACATAAACAGCGCCTGTCGTGTTACTACATGTATTTCTATACAATACCAGAACATAGCCAGAGCTAATGTAATCATTCGCAAATTTCCACATGCCTCGTTGAACACAAAACTTATGTTATTCAGAGCTTATTGTTCTCCTATATACGGCTGTCAGCTTTGGAGTACTATGTTCCAGTACTCGTACAGCAAATTACGAGTTGCTTATAATGATGCCTTCAGACAATTACTACATGAACCAAGATGGTGTAGTGCATCACGACTATTTGTGTTTCATAATGTGTCGTCATTCTCTGCGATTATTCGTAAAC
>Ga0209149_1001561_pt1 | contig 11784 bp, 5 predicted proteins | sample WorMetTyACAVOLI2_FD_187423 | JGI IMG/M metagenome (GOLD analysis project Ga0209149, IMG submission 187423) | Marine gutless worms symbiont microbial communities from Max Planck institute for Marine Microbiology, Germany - Olavius algarvensis... ...
CGAGATGACAACCAAGACCAAAGACAGCAACAATAGTCATCTTCACCATATTATTCCAACGTATTCCACTGTATTTCCATCTGTAACAATGGAACAGAATTAACAGAGACGACACAGCAATAGGCCTACACACAAGCAAACTAATCCACTGACTACCCGGTACAATGTAACTACCGTATATAATTACACGGATGGGTACGGATTAACTGGTTAACCCGGTTGTATATTAACCGAACTGAAACCGAATAGCGGCCAAAATGGCAGCGTAACTGAAAATTAAGAACAAAATATTACAGTCTACTTAGTCATTTACTATCTAGTATTTGCAACAAAAGCATGACTCATTTCATTTAATCATGGTCTGCCAATGAAAATCATTTGAAGACGTATTACGTAATGTTATATACGTCTTCTTAAGCCTTTAGACTCCAAAGGCAATTATAGTGCCACATCGAATAATACGAAGTTGGTACACCGGCCATTGATGGGTGGACTGTTACATTCGGTACAGTGAGGAGGCGCCTGGTGGGCTGCGTCCCCGTCCAGTCGCCTCTGCTGTACCAAATGCAACAGCCCACCCATCAACAGCCAGTGTACCAATCACTGTATGATGGTCCACTGGTCTGCGGTTTTAATGTGGCGATTAAAGGGTTAATATGTATACAATAATGTGTCTTATATACGCCCCTCTGAGGCTGAATCACCCCTACCTTACAGCAAGTTGGCGACAGCCTTGGTGAAGCTACAGTTTTCGGTTAATCGATTACTAACCAGTTAGTAGTTTCAGCAATTATACGAAAGTGCATCACCTAATTAATTACAATATAACTTATTTCATGAACACAGAAATACGTAATATACCATACGTCCTTGTGACACTGAGTTGCAATCACGTACAGTGACTTCATCAAATGAAACTTCACCAAATCTCTATAAATACTCAATCGTGAAAATATTACTAAAAATGGTACGCCATTAAACGAGCTATGGTGAAAGTACTGCAAATCACTTGCACACATTAGAGTTAGATAATGCTGCAATGCTTGGACGGGCTTTGAAATCCACCATGTTTGGAAGTTTGGTCTTCATAGAATAATATAAAACAGAGACATTACAGAAAACATAAAATTACGCTAGATTGAACTATTCAGACAATTCTCATAATGACAACAGAAGATATGATCTTCGATGTTACCTGTGGCACACTTAGTGTGTTCACGGGATTCAATAACCAGGACCTCAGGCAGGCCAGGAGTCCAAAACTGTGATTTATTTTCCTACTTCAGGAAAAATAATTCTCTACATTTTTCTGAAATTTAGTTTTGGGTACTCAGGGCGCCAGACAAGAACTTTTTTGTGAACTTCAAGTATTCAAAAGTTAAAAAGTATTTCATAATGTAGAAGTTTACAGATTATATGATACTGTTTCCATTAAATAAGTCAGCTTTTTTTGCATTGAATTCTGTGGTCTTTTTTTCACACTCATTACCCAAGGGTCCTGAAAGTACGCAGTCATAATTCCTCAATTATGTCGGTGGGTATTCCCCAGAGACCAGACGGAAATTTTACGTTAGACACCTGTGTTACTTACAATCAGCTCAATATTTTGATCTGCTCATAATGTTGACATGTGAGACCAAACCTGATCACATATGACAGGTTACCAGCCATGACGCCATTCCACTTACAATACGTGGCAGTCCAACGAACATCTGCAATGTACTCACAACCGTGACAAAATAATATCCTCTGCCTTATTATTCACATATTAGCAATATATTGTACAAAAAATTAAAAACTGTCGACCAAATGGTGGACACAGTATTTATCACAACTCTTTAAACTATTATATCGAGAATATTCATCATACGCATCTTATACGCTAGCACAGAAAAAGCCCCTACGTGTACTAAGGCCTAAAAAAAATGTTTTTGTTTCCGGAAACATGGACACACAAAATAGGGTCGTTTTTTTTACAATGGTGCAAAGTACACTAAGTTATTGCACACGTTTTTGTCTTTGTTGCCTTCTAGTTACATTTTACTTTGACAAGTTTTGTTATAGGAAGAATGATCTGGATATGATGATACGCAGCTGGAACTAGTCACTGTCCGGAAGTGTACCACTACAGCAGTAATGCAAAGAAGAAAGTTCTGTCTTGACCGACGTTCTGTATACCCGAGTAGTAAAATAAGTCCATAAAATTTTTAGGGTCGGGGGGTAAAAGCTAGGGTCAGTCGGGATTCCGGAAACAACAATTTTTTTTAGGCCTAACTACTGCATAAGCTGCAGTTAACGTAACCTACAACATATACGCATAATACGATATGATTCAATACGAGATGACAGCACAATATTAATGTATACTTAAAAGCCACTTGAGATACCAGTTTACATCGGTTGCAAACAGAAAGACGTAAAAATAAATTAAAAACAATTTACATCTTTTCCAACGGAAATCATAGAGATCTGCTTGACTTGACAGAAGAGCATTCAAAGAAAGCAGTCGATAGAGGCCGATTGATTGCGGATTTATATAGCGCCTAATCTCAACTCGACTCGAAGTCGCTCAAGCACGGATCACACAGTTTTTATCTGCAAACAACACCATGCCTGCCTCGTAAGCGTTCTTCAGATGGCGCCACCACTAATTGTGGTCACAGACATCTAATTACAGCTTACTACTCATTTATCAACATTGAAAGGATGAAAGGCTGAGTTGGCCTGGTTGGTTGACCTGTAGCGGACGGTTACCCAGTGGTCACCCATTAGCTGTAGGTCGAGTGCAGAAAAGAGAAAGTTTGCCGGTCAATGACCAGCATTCTACCACTGCCACGCAACCAATCAACTCGATAATTTCAATTCAACTAATAATTTCATCAATAACAAGAAAATCTGTAGCGCGAGGCACAGCATGCATACCCACCACCAAAATTAAACATTTGGGACTTTAGTTGAAGCAAATCCTATCATCTGCGGCGGAGTTATGGCCAAAAAACGATTTGGGCATTTCCGCATCTTTGACATTGACCTTTGACTTTTCAACCTTCAAAATGTAAAGCGGCGATAGTGGCATCATTGCGGAACATTTTGCTCTTTATAAGAAGTAAATCAGACCACTTTGGGAAAGGGAAGGACAGATCCACAAAACCACAGCAAGACGCTCCCAAAAACAGAACACACCCACCGGCAGTAACCAGGGGTGTGTAAAAACAGCATATGTCAGTCACCAAAGCAGATGCATGCAAGACTAATACCCTAATGGTTGCAATGGTTGCTAGGCATCGAATGGAATTAGTTCATTTCTGATGTTGACGCACGGCAGTTATCTAAACGATCTCTCCTCACTTTGACGATACATGCACAATGTCTTTCTCTGGGTACACTGCATGAATGGAATGCTGATGCCCAATCTTAACTGCATACTCACTGGAAGAATAGAGTAGGCCACCTGATCATATTCGGGTGAAGACAATCCTAGACGACCTCAATCACACAGGCTCACATTGCCTGATGCAGTCAACATGGCTCAGAACCAGCCACTCTCGGGATGCTGGCTGTGTGTCAACATGGCTCAAAACCAGCCACTCTCAGGACGTGTGTCGCTATGCACTCCTAGTGACGCAAGCCAGAAATGATGATGATGGTAGTGACAGTAGTAGTAGGCGCAATACTGAGCCAAAAAGTGTGCAATAGCACCAAAAAGTACCATCAAATTTGATGTCTACAGACTACAACTACTATTACTGCTGCTACTACTATTACTATTGTCGCCTTTTACACCTTCCAGCCAGGAAACATCGGGCCTATTCTACAGCTATCGGGCCTCGTACAGGGCAGGAGTAATAGTAGTAGTCGTCATCGTTTCTGGCATGCAACTCTAAGATCGCATAGCGCCATACGTCCACATCATCCTCCACATCCTCCACAGAGGGGGGTTCTGAGCCAAATCTGCTGCTTCGGGGAGCATAAGGTGGTGTTGTTTCAGATCCTGTTGGACAGTGCTGAGCCACGTGATGCGGGGACGACCTGGTTGTCTTCTCCAGTCTGCCGGTGGGGAGGCTAACAGGATCCTTTTGGCATCTGCGTCGTCATCCATGCACATAATATACCCAAACAGGGTAAGCCGGCGCGACTGGATTATAGCAGTGAGTTTGGGTTGCTTCGTTAGCCTCCGTACATCATCATTCCAAACAAACTGGTACCATTTCATGCCAAGCAGCATACGCAGACACCACTGGTCGAGTGCACCGATCTTACGTAGTAGCAGTAACAGATATTAATCAAAAATGAAACGGGAAGAAGGCCGACCAGTGGACATCAAATGATCTGTGAAAAGAACAGACATAAATTCAAAATGTCAACAACTACAAATACAAACTTTATATACAATACAATAAGCAGAGTTCGACTAACAGACTCGCATTAGATGCACGTCTTTCGACTACGAAACGTAACGATGCAACTCAACAACACTTAACAACCATTTACTACAGGTTACAACATCGCTAGATTCCTGTGACAAAAAATAATCACTCGCCTGCAACATGTACCAGTGACGGTGTAGCACGCGGCTGTTCAACATACCAGTGAGTATACATGACAAACACAGCCTGATACAATACATGGTATAATGCTACAAAAATGTACGGTGGACACGAAACAGCATTAATTTACAGCTCTTAACGGAATGCCGCATTCAGCAAACCATCACGGTTTGTCGCGTCACACAGTTTCACATTAATGCATACACAGTGATACAACGAATGTGGCAGAGAATGACATGCTGGAATACAGTGATTATTATCAGAAACAAGCCTATAAAAACAATGTGCTCCATTAACACTCAAAGGTTCATCTTTGGGAGATCCAGCCGCATTCAGAAGGCTGGTTAAGGTGTACATACAGTAGGGTTTAACGGCCCACATGACATATTACAGGTAATTTCAGAGATCTTCCCAGCCAATTATTTGACTTACTGCTTAAACAGGAACCTAAACCAGTAGTAGCAGTACACTGCTTGCCCTTAGAAGGTGCTACTTTTATTTCTGCAGTAACTCGGAAAAAATGTAGACCAATTTTAATATTTCTATTTAACATTTCCAGGTAGAGAGCAACCACAAAATGTCTGTCAAAAAATGCACAACTGCTTACTGATAAGATCATTATCACGTCAGTTCACTGTAGTAATGGATTTATGCATTAGACTCGCAATAACAAAATAGTAAATAAAAGATAAATGGAACTACAGAAAAAAAACATATTGTAACATGGTCTAATGAATGGCAAATGCTTTTTAACATAAAAAAATATAAAGTTATGCACTTGGGTTATAACAATCCTAAGGCCAATTATGTTATGGATGGGAGTGTACTGCAATGTGTTAATGAGGAAAAAGAGTTGGGGGTTATTGTAAGTGATGACTTCAAAACGTAGATTTCCTATGTAAAGATACTTTCAGACAGTCACTGTAACCTAACACAAAATAATTCTCCTTAACTGCTTTAATCTGAAAATAATAATAAGCTTAGACTATACATAAAATAAGGTAATAACCAAAGTGCTAATTCACTGCCCGGTGTACATTATTTTCTGCACAGGAAAAATGCTAATTAAATTTAACAATCTATTAAATGCTGAGAACTGGACTTATTATAGGCTCTTATTTATCAGCAAAATTAACATTAAAACATCAAAAAACATGAATTCGTTAAAAACAAATCATTTCTTCAAATATTGACTACTGTTGCAATTGACGTGAAGACCATATACTGTAAAACCCGTTTTGTTCGTGTGCCATTTCTTTTGCGACGTTGTCGACGTCGCAAAAATAACTGGCCGCGAATATTCGAAATCACACTATTTACTAGTACATCTCCTATAGGACCCAACAAAATGCCAAAATTAAGGGCGCCAAAATAATTTAATAGATCAAACTGCCAAAATTAAGGGCAGTGAAGATCATGGGTTTTACAGTATTCTGTTGACTGTAGAGATATGTGAACATATTTACAGATCAATTAGAAGTGTGTAAGAGACGTGACAACTGGAACTTTCAAAATACATCAGTATAACTTAAATTACACATAATGACAAACAATTTGCCCTATACGAAATCTCAGACTAGATCAGATCATTAGAATTCGAAACAGTCCTCCAAAATTGAACACACACCAACACAGTGTGCAGAAGAAAACTTACTGAAAATCAAATACGCACATAACCAAAATAGCACAGACTACAAAAGCTCAAACCGAAACACGAAGGTTCTTGCATAATATTACCAAATACTACAAATGTTGTCTTTCGCATAACAACATAAAACTACCCCTCTAAGAAATTAATCGTCGTAAAGCAAGGGCAGTGATGATGATAACTTATTATAATTATGACTGCTGCGTGGAAGGAAGTGCAGTCTTCTTCTTCTCGTATGCGTGTCATTCACCATAATTGAAGTGCAGTGATGTTAGCAAACGCTATTAAAACGTCAAATAATTTGCCAACCTTATCACGTAATCAGCTCCAAAATCTGGATCATCAAACTGCTAAAAACCTTACACCAACAAACTACGAAAATTCTTCCAGGAAAGCTCTGAAGGACCCTGCCCAACTTGTTTTGCTTTCATAAAAGTGGCCGATTAAACAACAACTGAAAGTTTTATTATTTTCTATTGTCGTATTATTACACCAGTATCAATTTGATGCGGCAAATTCCCGCAGGGATATCCACAGTGCACAGTAATGCATACAAGCATCCAGTCGAAAGTACGACGACAATCAAACTTGGTTCGGCAAACCGATGACACTGAACAATTGGTCCTCCGATTAAACTAGATGCCCAAGGTGACGGCGTGGTCTCGACAGGTATCAGCTCCGGCTGATCGTGAACACGGTTCAGCGTTCTTTCAGGCAACGAATTCACATGACAGAGCAACAGAAGCACAGGTGTCGCCGCCTGGCGACTACAACTTGAGGCTCGCCAAACACCGAGGAAAAATACACGTGAACGAGAACGTTTGGCATCGAATTCTGCAAAAAACACCAAACAATGCAGTCAAAAAGATGAATGTTCTGCAACAATGCTTTCGTGTCTATAAGCCGTTGTGGTTATTTCAATAAATCTGAAGGATGTGGCAAATAGCAAAAGTAAGTAAGTAAGAATGTTTCTATTTGGCGCAGTTAAAAACAGTTCACACTGCGCCGTAGCCTCACCGTCCAAATAAAAATGTCTTCAGTAACCGCCTGAACTTGCCATATGACAGACCACATAGTCTGAGATTGGGCGGCAGACTGTTCCAGACTTGTGGTCCTGCGGCGGCAAAGGTCCTGTCTCCAAAACTGCTGTGCGTCCAACTGACGAGTGTTCAAGTATCGGCAGAACGCAGTTGTCTGACACGGGCGTCAGCAACGAGCTGACAGTCGCGGCCAGGTAACCCGGGGCATCTCATAAAAGACATCTCATATGCCAAATTTTCTGCGTGGACATTCGCTACGAATGCTCGATCACTGCACGTTTACATCATGTTGTTGTCCATTAGTACTTCATGTCATCACTCACAGCACTGGATGTAAAAGTAATCACTTGTAGGTACAGCTAATTCGGTGGTGAACCTCAAATAACAAGCCAGTGTGGCCCAAATGGCCGATACGATATGCTCTGCTGCCACTAGTATATTGGGCCCTGGAGTGACTGGCCCAGCAGTGCTCCGGCCACCAGCACTACTGCACTGCTAGGGAGTCAGACCAATGCCCGACAAGTATGCATTTCAAGCAACAGACAAACAAATGAACGGAGAAAAAGAAGGACACAGCCATCGTATAGCGTTCCCATTGTTGCAGCGCAGGCTTAATAATTTTGCCACAATCCTGTCCTGTTTCAAAGGAGTGCATCTTATAATACGGAAAATACGCTAGAAATGACAGAAAGACGACATGACACAGACCATATAGTGTTCAACAGCCGGGCGCGTGATCTGGCGATTATCAAAGACTTCGAGTCTCTGAAGACGATGGCAGGCGGTGATGTGTGCCAGACAGTCGTCGGTGATCTGCATGCAGCTGTCGAGCTCCAGCACCGTCAGGTTGTCCGTGATGGCCGTGCTTGTACACAGGCTTCGCACGCCTTCGTCTGTGATCCGACCGCAGTTGGACACGCTCTGCACAACACCAGAGACCCATTTCACGGCCCTTATTCTACAACAGCCGAACGCACCAGAACCACCACACCACTCGGCATCATACCAGAAATCTTCTGTCTGTGACACATGCCTATTGCTGCCCATAAGGCAGAGTTTAGCAAGCAAGCTACTCATGCAAATACAAGTCACAATATCTGATATTTCATGTAATGTAATGTAATAATGACAAATTTAGAGAGGGGTATGCAGCAGAAGCGGCTTCAAGGGAACTGTACAAAAAATAGTCAATGGTACAGTCAACTGAATGCAAGGATATGTTGAACAGATGTGACTTCAGGTGTGTTTTGAAAGCAGAAAATGTCCGGGATAGGCGCAGATCTACCGTAACATTGTTCCAAGCACGTGGACTGGCGATGGCAAGAGCACGGTCGCCAATGGTTGAGCACCATGTACTGTAGATGGCACAAGAACTTCAGCCGTGGATTCAGAACGTAGTCGACGATGCGAGTCTACGTCCGACAGCGGCTTTAGAGAAGTGAAGTGCGCTGCAGCCAATAAGGATGAATTAGCGCCAAATATGGTGCTCAGGTTCATCTCACAGACGTAATCAACTCGTTTCAATTCGGTACGAGGTCGAAATTTGCCCGTTTCCATTTCTTGCCAAAACCAAAACTCATGACCTCTTCACAATAAGCCCAACGTTCTAACCATCACCCTAGAATCAGATCTGCTGCTAATCAGTATGACACACAGCAAAACAATCTTTCTCTGTGACAGTTGCCTGCTCCACTGCTCTTCACGTTGGCTGTAATAACTACCATTATATGCTAGAAACTTACGAGCAGCACACCTCCAAAAACTTACCATCCAGTGGTAACAGTTATAATCATTGCAGTTTGCCCGTTTTCTCATCATTTTAACAGGTTCTCTGTAGCCTGTTAGCCATAGGTGGATTTACACTTTGGAGAGGCTCCCTTCTCTCCCTTCCCTCTCCCATTCTCCCCTCACTTTCCCTCCTGTCTCCTTCCATCCCCTTCCCTTACAAGTAGGCTCCCCTTAATCCAACTAGGTGTGGGGGAGCACTGTTAGCTGCTCCAACAGATCTGGGCAGAGCCCGGCAGCCAGACGATATTTTGTATTTTGAGCAGAAATAACTTTCTGGTGAAGGCAATTTTGTGTGCATGTTCACAAAAAATATCAACAAATCTGACAAGGCTCACGGGTAGTGTAGTAAGCATGATCAAAGGTTGCTAAGTTCTACAACTAGGCTTCTCGAAGTCTTATAGCTATATTTTTTATTTGGCAGATTACAATTAATACCGTATTTAATTAATTAAAGCTTTTAGGGATATTTGGGGAGGCTTAGCCACCCCAAGCCTTCAATAAAATCTGCCTATGCTGTTAGCTGCTCACAGATGTCAAAGTTTGCGCTGCTGTATGTCGCAACAAAGTTCTGTATGTCAGTTTTAACTCATAATCTGCAAGTGTATCAAGATGGAAAAAAATTACCGACCAGTTTCGACAGCTTTGGACACTGCATCGCAAGATTACTCAGAGTCACGTCACTAACCTGTCCAACACACGCCATCAGAACATTCGACATCACTCAGTACCATCACTGCAGGCTTTTCCAGATTCACGTCGCATGCATCTCGGCTCCGTCACAGACGCCCAAACATTTTCAAGAAGGATAACCAAATGTCCGATGCATTTATGGGCGCCACGAGTAAGGCCCGCCACTAGCACAGATTTCATGGGGTGAAGCTTTTCATGTGGGAGGAAACATGTTGTACACCTATGGTCCACATGGCTAATCAGTGAAGTGAAGTGAAGTACGTGGATTTGTATAGCGCATCGTTGCAAAGCGCCTCTAATGTGCTACTGTTTTCCATAGTTTTCCCTAATAATAATAATAAAAAAATGTGTTAAATAAAAAAATATAAGTCAGCATTGATCTCCGCAAGCCAACCTGACAGCCAGGCATTCAGCGAACACAGCGAGACCACGGATATGGGTTGGTGTATCATGCGATATGCCTGTTTACTTCCCCAGCTTACGCCGGGTACTCATTCAGCCTGGGCAGGCTCAGGCTCAGTAGGTCTGGGTGCCTGGTTCTGTGCTGAGGTGGTTTACCCGTCTAAAGATGGTCACCCACCTGGGCACTAACTGGGCCTAGCGCGTAGAGTAACTACGTTGATCAGCCGGAACGTGTTACCGCTACACTAAACCGGCTGTGCTGCAGCCGCTAACAGCAGCAAGCACTACTGCATTGCTGCACCAGACAGCCAATGACCGACGTTGGCAACGGACAAATGAATGACGTAATTTGCATAACTAGCACAACACTTAGCACAGAGAAGTTGGGGTGTGCAGAAAACCGAAATTCAGTTTGGATTCGGTTTTTAAAAACTGAACTATGCAAACATTTGACATGCGTTCAGATGATTTTCCGATATAAACTGCATGCAATCCGCCATTCAATTAATAAGGGAATAAAAGTAACTTTACTTGCATTAAATTGGCAGATAAAGAACGTTTTAAAACACAATTGAAACAGAGTTTAGCATATAGACTTTGAATTATTTACTTGTTGTCGTTGTTGTGAGTGACATCAAAGTGATGTCTTTCACTGTCGCTGTAATATTGCGGTAAATCAACTACTCAGCTATTAAATGAGTAGTAAGTAACTATAATATCCGAACCGAACCGCATTATTTTAACCGAACTCATTCCCAACCGAATCTTTTTTTCAAAACCCAAACGACGTAAAAAATCTATTCTGCTCATCCCTACAGAGAAGTACAGGGCTTAATAGCAGGGGTTTAATAAACAAGATCAAAATAGAGATGATAGTTTCAAAATCTCACTTAATAAAATCAGCGACACTCAGTCAGGTTACAAGTTCCGATATGTACACAGCATATAATTCCAAACAAATTCTCGGAGATCATGATCATATTTCTCGTCACTGTCTCATTCGTTTAATGACTGAGCACTACTGTGACGATGCAAAATGCACTGTAACAATAAGAAACTGAACACAAAATATTTACATATACCAGCACAAGGGCAATAAATACAGTTATTTGTTTCACAATCCATGCTGATTACAAGGAGTATTAGATTGGTCACACAATCATTTACAACAGCTGACCTTGTATTTAAACAAATGAATCACGTTTAATGGCACTTTATCTGGACAACCCGGGTAAGCCGGCACCAGTACTCTCAGAAATATTAACCCAATATACCACCCTCACTGCCCTTAAATTCCTCACAAGCACTCCCAACCTTCCCTCCCAGGCCTCCCAGTCTACCTCTAGGGTCTAATACCACAAAGAACACGGAGGAAACAGCTGAAGCATTAAGAACCCCAGAACAAGAACCCACACTTCCTTTATACTCACCTAATTCTGGTGCTTGATCCCCTATAATAATAATAATAATAATAATAATACGACAACTTATAAGGCGCCGTAACATGTCCATAAAGTCACTACAAGGGCGCCGTACAGCATATGCTTTTCGAAATTAAGTAGATACCGGTAACTGAAATGAATGAAAAAATAGATGAGTCTTGAGCAGATTTTTGAAAGAACAGAGTGTTGATGCAGTACGAATGTCCGGCGGCAAACTGTTCCACGCC
>Ga0209149_1001562_pt1 | contig 11780 bp, 11 predicted proteins | sample WorMetTyACAVOLI2_FD_187423 | JGI IMG/M metagenome (GOLD analysis project Ga0209149, IMG submission 187423) | Marine gutless worms symbiont microbial communities from Max Planck institute for Marine Microbiology, Germany - Olavius algarvensis... ...
GGTTGTCACGCGCGTGCACTGTGGCCAAACGGTGCATCCTAGGCCTATAGTTACTATGGAACACTAATAGGAAACCCTACCCCAGGAATTCAATGGTACAACTTTGGACCCCCTGGGGTGACCCCTAACCGGGGAATGGGAATGGGCCCCCCGTGAGGCGCTTTTTGTCAAATTACTTTGACCTCTTGTTTTTTGTAGACACACTGTACAGTATTACACGTTTCTTGAGCGAATATGTATATTAATGAACCTGACAATGAACAACAGCCATTACTGAATACCGTTATTTGCAATTAGATGCGTGTTATCTGTATATACCATCAACGCTTTGTTATTACGAAGATGACAACTCAGCAACTAGATACAATAAAATGGATGTGTCGTTGATGGCAACATCATTACATGTATTCACACGTGATGACTGCATTCTCCATGCATTACACTGACACATAATGTGAGGAAAGATGCATGTTAAGATTGAAAGCAGACCATATTACATATGCTACGTGATAAATGTAAACATTATACACAACATCCCTTACCCTCAAACATGCTTATATTACTACTCATAACCCACTGCAACCTATTTCAATGCAGTGTTTGGGTGCCGTTACAGTGAGGTACATGTTGCAGTGAAGTGAGGCATTTGTCAGCAATGTACTCATATCATCATCTGACCATCATGTCATATCAGTTTAACTCTATGACGATGCACATAGTTTCACTTTCTCACAGTCACTGTCATACATCTACAGTAAACCTTCGTTGCCGCAGACCTTGATGTAATAGACCACGGTTTACATGGACTAATTATGACGATGAGATGGTTGTCAGGGAGAGCAGCAGCTGATGTATTTGCCAGCATTTTATTAGACCATGACCCAGATCAGACAGTGGGTGGCTCTGTTTCGTGTGGTCCAGTACGCAATGACAATCTCCTCTACTCCTTACACCATCAGTCTGTGCCAGGAGTGAGCTACAAGCACGGATGACGGAGTCACGCGACTGTAGGCCAAACAATGGGTTGAGGATTTTATAGGACTGCCAGCACTAGCACACCAGGTAGCATCATGTACTATTTACGGACGTCAATCCATGAAAATTCAGGATGCAAGAGGTCACCCACATTACAGCCAAATCCTCAGTCTAGTGAGGCACATTGTAGTTAGGATGTAGTGTATGCAAAAAGTGCTCCTTCAGATGACTGACGTTTTACTGCATGCAGAATTAATTACAACAGTAACTAAGCACGTGGACTAACCAGCAACTTACCTGTTGCATTCATTTAGACTACCAACACTACAGCAGTCTCATAGCAATATGCCACCAATTACACAGCCTCAATTTTTAACCAGGATAAGCTAATCGACCCAATGGGGTCTAGTACGATGACTCCGCCAGGCCTCCAAATCTATATCTCTGGCCTCATGTGACCTTGACCTTTGACCTCGACCTCCTGATCCCCAAAGTTGACCATTTCATGCCTTTGCCCCGTGGATGACATGTGCCAGTTAGCATCAGAACTGGTTCATTTGTTTTTTCTTTTCAACCAATCATTTGATAACAGATGAATGAAGAGACAGGTTCAAAACGTAACATATCTGCCTGTCAGAGGCATAAAAACACACAGGCTGCATTAACACAATACGACAAATTCTTAACTAAAGAAAGTGCAGTTTGTGGCTAAATGCAACAACTGCGCATGAACGAAGCAGAAAACAGCGCCATCGCCACCAAGCCGCCACTGCCAGTCATATACTGTCAAATCACAGTCAGTCATTTTTATGCAGATAAGTCACATTTTGTTGAACAAAAGTCAGTCATATTCACATCGACTGGCAACAGCTTTTTTGTTTTACATGTGTAAGAAACTCTGAATATTATATCGAGACCGACAGTTTCACTGTAGTTTAACAATTTACAGGCAAATTGGTCATAAATTGAGCCGAGGCCTAATCAAGGCCAGTAGCATTATTCAGTAGCCTAGGCCTAATCAAGGCCAGTAGCATTATTCAGTAGCCTAGGCCTAATCAAGGCCAGCAGCATTATTCAGTATCTGTAAATGTTACAGCTGGCTAAACACTGCAAACCAGAATTTTGCTTCTTTATGTTAAATTGTTATTTGTTACTGTGCGACATCGGAACAAAACTCAGAACATCGGGAAGAAGCTGATGTTTAATATTCTGTCATAAATTGGCAACTTGTAGACAATTACTGTATTATCAATGCAGCCTGTTATAACAAGAAAGTCAGCTGTCGCAGACGGCGCGATGCTTCGTGTCACTGGACATTTCACTAAGTCACTCAAGGTAATTGGAAACGGCACCAATCAAAAGCTTGGGTACGGTTTCCTATTCACATTTTGTAATAACTGCGGTTGTATATGTAGCCGTTTGTGAGATATTCTGCGTCAAGCAACAGTATGCCTATGTAACAACAGTTTGTCACAGATACTCTGTGTGCTTCAGCCTGTATCACTGTACTGTCGTGAAAATATAAACTTCTTTTCAAGTGTCGCTCTAATACTATATTCTACACTTTACACCAGTAAGTAAGATTATTTTACAGTGTACCCAAAAGCCAGCTGACCTGGCTTAATCTCCTCACCAATATCTTACATGCCACAGACTGGCTCAGTTTGGCTGGTCAAAATCTGAGGGACAGAGGAGCTTATGGAGGGAAAGATTTGGAGAAAAGGCGAGTTTTGAGACAAGAATGGAAAAAAGTATCTTCCTTTCAAGGGAGAGCTGCAGCAGTAAAACTCCAGAGACACAAAAGATAAGACATTAAATATCATGCTCAGCATCAATGCACTCCACTTGTGGCACAATATTTACATGTATTTATGGAATTTCATGCAAATAAGCTGCCGCAGCGTTCACATTTGCACCAAGTAGCTGCCAGTCATTAACACTGTCCAAGTCGACTCCAAGTCAACCGCCAGTCATATTTTCTACAAGTCAATCATACTTGTTTGTGTGACTGGCGGTGGTGACTAGAACGAGGGTCACATAATTATCAATAAAGTGTGAAGTCATCTAAACACAATCACATTAACTCGCCTTGCTATAGTGACTGAAACTTTCTTCTGCTTCCACTTTACAGCACACTAAACTAGTTGTCAGTAGAGGCCTGCACGGGCCCGTTTTTTTCGGCCCGGCCCGTTCAACTCAGGCCCGGCCCGGCCCGTTGCCGTTCCAGGAAGATCAGACCCAGCCCGGCCCGGCCCGTTTCCAGTTGGGCCCGGCCCGTTGCCGTCGTGGCAAAAAAAGAACAGTTTTAAAAACAACAAAGAAACACAGAATGAAACATTTTTTTAACGTTTTTTGCATATATTACCTTTTCCTATATTACTTGCTTTCTACACGCATTTTGGGTGTTATTAATTATTTCATGTCAACCAGGCCCGGCCAGGCCCGGCCCGTCTGCATCAGAGCCCGGCCCGGCCCGGCCCGTTTAAATTAATTTATTTCCCGGCCCGGCCTGCGGGCCCCCGGCCCGTGCAGACCTCTAGTTGTCAGTACTGAGTTGGACATGTGAGGTTGGCTTAAATCTGCCAAAAATTATAACACTTGCAGCCACAGGAGAAGAAAAACTTAAAAAATTCACCCACATGTGGACTAAAATTCAGATCTAAAGCATAAAACAAGCAAAAGCAAAAACCTTTCATTCAGATATGACGAGAAGATAACAACAGCAAAGCAATGCACGAACACTTCAATAAGCATCTGAAAGTGAACAATCTTGACACATGCATATTGCTCTACTGTTTGACTTAACAGTTAACATTTATCAACCGAAGCTAATTACATCAAGCACGTCAGACCATGTCTTCCCTCAATACATGACTGGTCGCAGCGGCGCCAGTCTGTTGCAGACCATCGGAAGCCTCAGATGAAGCAGTTTCGTGCGGCAACGACTGGTCGCCGCTAGCACAGGCGATGTGACCACCATCACCGACATCATCTTCGTCATCATCGTCGTTCTCAATCAGCTGTCGTGCCAACTTCACCGCCTGAAATTCATTGTAGTGCATCTTGCGTCGCTTGACAAATGCTCTTTTCTTCTCTGCACACAACAACAACAGTCCATACAAGTTTGAGCAGCTTAACAGCTGTCTGTGACCGTATTATTGTCATATACGAATTTATAACGTGCGCAAGTTCAGTAATGATACTGAATGAGAGGAGCTGGCAGCATGGTAAGGGTGTTGATGGGCTATTTGAAAAGGTGAGTTTTCAGATGGTGTTTGAAGGTGTCGAAAGTGGGCAAAAGTCTGATATTAAGACGTAGTAGATTCCAGACTGTAGGAGCCGAGTAAATAAGATCTTTTACCAAACTGAATGGAAAAATGCAGCACGTCGAGGCAAAATTGATTAGTTGACCGTAGAGTGCGTGTAGGGTGTAATGATGTAGTAGCGTGCATAGATAAGCAGGTTGACCGGTGGTGAGTAATTTGTATGTGAGATAGAAGAGCAGTGGCTGGTTGATGTCAAAGATTGGTTAAGACCATGTGAGCAACTGAGGTAAGGGTGTACGTATGCTGTTGTGCAATGCCCAGAACACAAACTAGTAATTATTTCATAATTTCCTCGTCTACAAAATGGCCCATTATGTGTCAGACAGGACGTTATACCCCGCTCATTCGCTCTTACATAATCTACTCGGGTCTGTCTGTCTGTGGAAACACTGCCAACCAAAACAAAACAAAAAACAAAAAAGGCACAAAGAACTTAAATAATAAAAAAATTGAATAACAATAACAGTTGAATGATATCGTTGCTTTCAAGAGCCTCTGCAGACACAGGGGTTGTATATAATTATTTCCATTGTATCCACCCGAGTTTCAGTCACTCCCAAACTGCTCGACATTTAACTACCAAACTCTATGGTCACCTGATGGTCACGAGCGGGGCCAATTTGGGCAAATGAGGGTTGGGGTTAGGGTTAGGCTGTTAACACTGGGACGAACATGAAATGAAAGAAAGAAAGAACACCATATCATAAGAATGGAAGTGCCGTTGCATTCAACACAAGATGCAGTTAGTCGCTTTCAACGGGCAAACTGCATAGCACAGCCTGCCATCTGTCATGAGACAACAGCCTTTCACTGAACTCATTCAATGTAACTGGAAAACTTACCTCTGAAGACAACCACGAACACCATCTGCTGTCACTATGACAGTCTTGTAGTGATTTTTGTGTCATTTTACAAGTGTCTGATTTATTCACTTATTTATTTAACATGAAAAACACTATAGCAGTGTACGACAGAACATGGCCACTACATATAAAATACATAAAAAAACACAATTCACCTTTTTCTTCTTCTGTCAGTTCCTCCTCGTCATCTTCGCTAGACTCGTCCGTGCTCATTACTTTCGGCTTTTCAGTCTTAGATCCCAGCCTAGACAAGACAGGCAATGTAGCAGAGTAACACAACTGTTTTTTGTTGTTGTTGCTGTAACTAACAAGAAACTTAGCTGTGGACAACTGGTGGCATTCAGCATCATATAAAAGTATTTCCTGTTGAATACAACAGTAGCTGTAGTTGCTCACATATAACGTCCAATACAACAGTTATAAATGACTTTGTGCATTATGTATGCTGTATATTTGAGACAGAGACAGTGAAGCCCCATTTGCAGTACCCGAAATAAACTGCAAAGGTCACTCAACGCCACTGATGATGGCACAATTCAATAGGCAACATATCACTTTCTGTTAGTGGTCTGTAGTCTATCACGTATCCTTTCTGTGATATTCAACATCGAATGCCCTTGAAATCTGGGTTAGGGGTCACTTGCCCTGTGAATTTATGCACAATCTGTACACTGCTGAGATCTAGCGAACCAGCACTATCTTTTTCCTTCTACACAGCGAGCCTTGGACAAAGGTATATAGCGTAAGGTATGGGTTACGGTCATTCAACGTCACTGACATTTGTGCCGATGAAAGATCACATGTGACTTCCTATTACTCTTTCATTATAACTATCTGCCTGTCTTCTGTTGTTTTCGAGATGTAACAATTTATTGGGGGTATGTTTTTTGCAGCTTTTACCCACCCCAGTCTCGTTTGAAGCCCTCGCAAGGGGGGGGGGGTTCTCCTGGGTTTTGAGGTATCAGAAGTTGCTATCAACAAACTATAATCCCTGTGCTACCAGACGGTAATAACCAACGCTCGATGATACATAGTGTACATATTCTACTTTTTGAAGGATATGTACATATGCTAACGTATTCTATTTTAGCGTACGCAAACAAGAATAGAATACGTTGCAACTACAACACAGTAGTTTAATTAAAATAGTTAAAAAGAAGGTAAGCAAGCAGTGTTTGTCTCAATACCCAATAGTTGCATGGGACCAGGCAGTTCTTTTTACCACTTTGTGACTTTGCAACACTTTACGTACTTCCACTTGTCACGTTTCAAGGTGAATCCAGGTTTGTGTACGAAGCGTATCACACACGTGTTCTATTTTTCGAAAGATACGTACGTATGCTAACGTATTCTATTTTAGCGTATGCGTATCCTCGAGCCATGGTAAAAACCCTATGCAGACATGCCAAGGTTGGGAATGAAACATGCGTGACAACAGTGGGGTCAAGGCCCGAAGGATCAAGAGCAAGGGGTGAGGTTCTTGGGGAGGGGAGCAGCAAGTCCCCTTCTCCATCAGCTTGGGCGTCAGGGGAGCGCTGTAATCTCTCTCAATGGGGACTGGGGCGGAGCCACAGCCAAAATCGAATTTGACGCATTTTGGCCTTAATAAAATCTGACATCTGGTGGCAACAATTTTAATGATTTTTGTGAGAATCAACTGACCAAATTTCGGTGAACAATACATAAAAACACTGTTGTGTCAATATGATCGATATGATGTCACGCTATGTGGTCCACACAGCCTGGAGAATATGAATTACGGACACAAATCATGTTAGCATTAGGCATTTTTGTTCAATATAATTCATATTTGAAGAAAGCCGACGCACATAATTATGCGTCACTTCACACAAAAAATGCGCGAGATAATATTTTAGCCGGCGGTAATGCGCGAGTTAAGTGAAAATGCGTGAGTCTCATGCCAGATGCGCGAGACTTGGCATGTCTGCCTATGATCCAATGGTCATTAGTTTTGAGTCAATATGAGCGTGACATATGGATGGACACACGGCTAAGTTGTGCTTTGGCATATCCAAGCACGACAAAGAAGCTGACAGCTACAGCATCAGTTCAAGTCTTGCACACTGAGAACTTAGTTGGCCCACACAGAGCACCACCATCATCCCTAGCAAACAACTGCTGTGAACACCGTACAATGTTGCGTGTTAATACAATTTGCAGCAACAATTCTATGACAACCATAAAACACTGCCACGCTTCCTGCTGTAAGTCAGGGAACTGCTCACACTATGGAGGTCATCAACATGTGGTTGCAATTACTTTGGCAGAGTTTTGTTTGTTCCCATAAGTCAGCAAAACCTCATTAGCACAATAGTGTTGCAACCATCTGAGATGCAGCATTGCAGCTGGTATGACCACATCACAGGCAGTTTCATATATCTACTGAAATTATGACTTTTTTTAGTTTTTTAAATGTATGTTGTTTAGCATGAAATACAACTTGCCTAGCTGCCAGGGTTTCAGCATCTAATGTCGTGTCATCATCTCCTTCACCTTCGCTCTCACTACCAATCTTGTTATATGGAGTGGGAGGTTCGTCAATCTTCGTATGCCCATAGTCCTTGTCAGCCGGGTGATACGTTGCTAAAATATTCATTTCATCCCATTTCATTTCTTTGTCTCCAGTCCGGCTACAATATATCATCGATAGCTGAACAGATGATCAAAATCACACCACACATGCCACCCCAAGTGGTACAAATATTTCCACACAAACATGAACTCTATCATTTTATTATATAAGTAAATTACAGATACAATAAAAATCTACGAAATTTAAACATACCATGCATAATTGCATATGTTATATATAAAGCAAAGAAATGTGCCAAATGGTGATGGTGACACAATGTGCTGATTAAAATATTGCATAATTCTTAAAAATCTCTAATCTGTAATCTACATAAAATTAATAATAATTAAAATATTTACGTTCAATAAATTACATGATGCAGCTAAAACATACCAAAACGAATACTCTAATTTCACATTTTATTACAAATTCCGTAATTCATTAGGGTTGTTTTGTCTGCATTAACAATACAAATTTTATAAAAAAAATTTCAATCTATATACAGAAATTGCAAAAAGTGGCAAGAATTGAAAAACAATCGAATACATAAGTCACATTCATGCATTTGAGAAATTTGCTAAAAAAATTGATAAAAAATAAAATTCCAGGTAACTCGTGACATCACCTGAATGTCATGTTGCGAAATATTCTTTTGATAACACAATGGTCAGTGAGTGGTAATGATGAGGTAATACATTATCAGATTTAAGAAGAAACTTGATCATCATCTGAGATTATACAATATATACAATACAATATAAAAAAAATTATAAAGCGCCATATGTAACTAAAAAGTTATTCGTAGGCGATTCATTACTGGATATACAATGTGAGTAAAAAAACAGGAAAAGTTGCAGGAAGGGTACTATCTATTAAGACCAAACTTACCTCAGTGAATGTAGGCCTTTTCGTTCCTCTGCACTTTCGTTCCCGGGAGCGAAAAGTCCACAGAGAGAACTTTCGTTCCTGTGGAACTTTCATTCCATGGAACATTCACTCCTGTGGAACTTTCGCTCCTGTAGAACTTTCGTTCCTCGGGAGCGAACGTTCCAAGAACTTTCATTCCTATGAAACTGTCGTTCCATGAGAACGAATATTCCAAGAACTTTCGCCCTAAAGGTCCAAAAACAAGATCTAAAACTGGCTATAAACCTTACAACAGCCTAGATGCATTAATCACCGTGGTAAATAATTTTCAGCAACTGATCTGTGGCAATGCAGTGCTGGCGTAACGGCGTTAAGTAAGTAAGTAAGTAACAATGTACTGATTAAAGTGACACTATCACATCAAAGACATTGCAGGGGTACCGTACAAAAAAAGAAAAGCTAACAAAAACGACAGAATCGCCGACAGTCATTAGTCGCAGGCAGACAACAGTTATTCTGTGCAGTACTGAACAATCACGATCGCCTAATCATTGTCAAACGACGACTGGAAAAGTACAGTCTTCAGCTCGAGACGGAACGTCGTCAGCGACAGTGCATTCCTGACAGACGATGGCAGGTTGTTCCACGCACGTGCCAAAGCCACTGGGAAGGCACGGTCACCGTGTGTTGAACGTCTGGTGGACAGTACCACCAACATGGTTGAGTCAGCAGAACACAGACGACGTTGATGTTAGATGTCCGGAGCAGGCTCTCAGTAAGGTATGCCGGCGCTATTCCATGAAGACAGCGGTAGGCCAGAACGGACAGCTGGAATGTGACTCGCTCCGGAAGTCTCAAGTCGACCAATGGAGTTCACGATGCAATGGGGTTATGCGTTCTGACCGCCTCGCTGAGAAAACCAAACGGGCGGCGGCATTCAAGACGGACTGCAGCCGGTCTTGCAGCTGGCCGGGGATACCAGTGAGAACCGAGTTGAATAGTCCACCTTGCTGACAATCAATGCACGAACCAAGGTCAGCAAGGCACATGTCGTGACAGAGATCGCCACATGCTCCGGATCCGACGTAGAGCCGCGAAGCATGCTCTGACGACGGCTGTGACGTGGGTCCACATGGACATGTCAGTGTTGATGTAGACGCCGAGGTCGCGGATCGAAAAAATGATCAAGTACCAGTAATTAACGATCGACCATTGCTTCGCGTGTAATATAGCTGCATGCACCAGTTTATGAACTTATCTGCCGTCAGTGTAGCGCTTACATAAAGGTATCGTTATGATCGCTAATTAACATTGCTTCACAAGACGACCACACGCGTGATTCGCTGTAATAACTGCAAGTAGGCCTATTATTCACAACAATGAGTCGGATACGGCAAGACACTACAGCAATTAATGTTGGTTGGTTGGACTTTTACACAGAAGCTTAGTGAACGTTTGCAAAATACACCTATGGACACACTGCTTTCCACAACTTTTTTAAGTACGGGAGTGAAAGTTACACAGGACTGTGACAGGAGTGAAAGTTAAAGGGCAAGAAAGTTGTTTCTGAACATTCCACGGGTGCGAAAGTTCCATGGAGCGAAAGTTCTTGGAACATTCGCTCCTGAGGAGCGAAAGTTCCATGGAACGAAAGTTCTCGGACTTTTCGTTCCCCGGGAGCGAATGTTCCACAGAACGAAAGTTCCACGGGAGCGAAAGTTCTCTCTGTGGACTTTTTGCTCCCGGGAACGAAAGTGCAGAGGAACGAAAAGTCCAGATAGCACCTCAGTTTGGTCTAAGTCTAAACCAAAAGAACCATAGGGCCTGAGCGGTCACCCTAAAGAATGCTGACAATGTGGACACTGCCAATGCACAGCGGAAAATTCAACTCTGCTCAACTGGAAATTATATTTGATTCAAAATGGATGTGTCATTGGCAGCACAAACATCTCCTGCAGTCTGCACTGCAGTGAGATCCAAATGATGTTGCACATAGCTCCCAGTCAGCTTTAACAAAGCTGAATGGCAGCTTTTCTCAATACACTCTGCTGACCAACTATGGAACTAAATGATGCACACAAAAAAGAAGTGCAGTGTGACGCAAAAATTATGGCCACAATCCACTGTCGCCACATGCCTATGCCATGGCATAGGCATGTAGCCATATGGTGGCCAAATCCACAGACTACTATAGCCACATGTAAATTCCATACGTCCACAAATCTTTATAGCCACAGACCATTTCGGCCACAAATGTTTATAATGATATTCCAGTTGCTGTATGTGTATGTATGTATGCCCAAGGTTTCTGTCACTACCGGGATTTGAACCTACGACCTTCCAATCACAAGTCCGACACCCTACCACTAGGCTACGGCGCCACCCTAGCTACTGCGCCACCCTAAAGAATCGCACCTCGCCTACTTCGTGTTATGCCAAAGGCATAAGCATCAATATGTCGTTGCAAACAGCTATCAAAATGCTGCGCATTGAGGGTATCAGTATAATGCAGAAATTAAAATGCGGAATGCAAAGTGCGCAATGCACGTGCGAAATGGTGTGTAGAATGTTGAATGCGAAAAGCTTGTAATCAAGGCGTTCTATATTGCTTATTTTTTGCTCCTGCTGGCAGCATTAATTTTTTTATTAAATTGTAATCATGATCCGTCCTGGAAGCATGCAGTTTAGTGCCTAGTCTGAATGACGTAATTTTGTAATTCTGTCTTAATGGTCTGATAAGTAATCCACAGTCCTCCCTAAATGTAAAAAATGATGATGATGATTCTATTTTATTTAACTAAGTGATAGTTTAAAGTGGATTAAATCATTGAAAATGCCGTTAGGCACTCTATAACTCTGATACAAATAACGACAAAATGCAGACATCTAGCAAAATAAAAAAGTGTGTGTTATAAATGCACTAGAATAAAACTGCAACAGATAGGACTATGTACAACGTAATCAAAAGTAGTTCACCGCAAAAAAAGTAGGCATATCCTATAATCTCAATATTTTTATGTTGTCTTATTTAGGGTTGTTAACGATTAATCGATTAATCGATCCTGGACGAGGGCTCGATTAACATTTTCTCGGATCGATTAATCGCTATCCGCCATGTCGTAAATACAAGTAATTTGTAATCATGGTACGTGTGAA
>Ga0209149_1001563_pt1 | contig 11779 bp, 7 predicted proteins | sample WorMetTyACAVOLI2_FD_187423 | JGI IMG/M metagenome (GOLD analysis project Ga0209149, IMG submission 187423) | Marine gutless worms symbiont microbial communities from Max Planck institute for Marine Microbiology, Germany - Olavius algarvensis... ...
TGTGGCCAAACGGTGCATCCTAGGCCTATAGTTACTATGGAACACTAATAGGAAACCCTACCCCAGGAATTTAATGGTACAAATTTCGACCCCCTGGGGTGACCCCTAACCGGGGAATGGGCCCCCCATGAGGCGCTTTTTGTCAAATTACTTTGACCTCTTGTTTTAATACAGATGTCCATGGCTGCAACCGTCGCGAGCTGCAGCACTGGGTCACATCGGTGACACAGTCACTCAGCTGTTGACGGAGTTTCGAACTGTCTTCAGGCTTGGCACTGGCAAGCAGCCGTGTGATGTCGTCAACGTAGGCTATATAGAACACTGCCGCTCGATGATGTTGAGTCGTTGACAGTGTTATAAGTCATCAGTGTAGGCACGGCGGTGAAACCAAGTGGACCTAGCACTGAGCTTTTGGTACAGAGCAGTTTACCGGGTAGGAAACGGTCTGTTTACCAGCGAGAGCGAACGTTTGTCGCCCAGGGGCGGCGCTGGCCAAGGTGGTCCAGGGTCCGGATCCCCCAGCCCTGGTCAGGGACACCCGTGCAGATCGATGCAAATCCGAGGAGAAAATTTCACAATGACCCCCCTCTCCATAAAGCATTGGTAAACTCGCAAAATATTTATAGACCTACATTTTGTATACAGATTTGTGTATAAAAACAGTAATGCTCGCTTTGATACCACGCGTGACACACAAAATACTTTTCGAACGTGTACAATCTGCAATGTTTCTTCAGCTTCTGGAGGCTTTGCCCCTAGACCCCCACCAAGGGCTCTGCCCCTGGATCTCGCCCCGTCCCCCAGACCCCTTCCAAAATTGGACCCCCCTAGGTCCAAAAACCCAGCGTTGCCCCTGTTGTCGTCGCTATTGTTTCTGTGTACTGTTCTCTGCCGCCGAGATAAACTTATGCGTCTGATTTCACCATTTGGTGCCATCTGAATTGGCTTGTGCGTGCAGACGCGGATCACGATTATATATCCGGCGCAGCAGGACGTCAGACTCCGGAATCTACCAGTGCCGTGCCGATAACCTCGTCGGGCATTCGGACCTGGCCAACGCCACAATCAGCGTCGTACATCCGGGTGAGTGCGCACCTGTTGTGTTGTCGTAATTACATCATGGGTATTTCATTCTGCTGTTGTGGGGGTTTTGCCTCGCCCCAGTTATTCCACTGCGCCCCTCACCCTCCCATTTGCGTGCCAGTCGAATCACAACAAAATACAAATAACAGTTAAAATTTATATAGCGCCAGGGATCTTAAAAAGAATCAGGGCGCAGACGCATGGAGTGACTAGACAGTAAAGGCGAGAGAAAAAAGGTGTGATTTTAGTCGCGATTTGAAAGTGGCCTGGTTAGCGCATGATCGAACATCCTGAGGGAGATTGTTTCAGAGGGTGGGGGAAGAAACGGAAAAAGCATCAGAAGCAAAGTCAGATCTAACAAACGGAATTGCCTAATGTCATTGTTTTAGTGTCGTCAGGTTCATAACTGCTAAATGGCTGCCGGTTGGTCTCGATGTTGGTCTCGATCAACGTAGTTACTCTACGCAAGGCCCGGTTAGTGCCTGGACGTGATAGAAAATCAGTTTTAGTGTATGTATTTTACGTGCATTGGCTCATTCTAACAATAGATTATCGATTAGCTCGTTGTGGATATTCGGCTTACTGTCTGTCAGTCTGTTGGAGACACCCACTTCAGGGTCATGAGTTGTACCATATCCTGGGTTTTCACTAGTTTAAGCTGACGAAACAGCTGGCAATGGCACAGCCATGTGTCAAACGGTACAGCAGGTTCTTCTGAGAGTGACCTTCGACGTAGATGCCGGTATCGGAAAACAGGATAAAGGTTAAAGCGATTGCTTTCCAATCGCACCAAGTCCATTTGTCTCGGTTGCCACCGATCACTGCCTGACCGCGACGTACTAAATGTTGGCGCCATCTCACCATCTTATTCTCCCGCAAGGTAGCTGTCACTTGGACAGCGCGATAAATAAGTAGGGCAGGCGAGCGAATCGCCGATTATCAGCAGAAAACGCTTTCTGTGTCAGCTGATAAAGCAATAGGATATCCTGTTGCATCGCGTCGCGTTCGGTTTAAAAAGGTAATAATCGTTACGTGGTTCTTTTCAAAAAGTCGGCGGCGCCTTGCCGAGCCGTCGAAAACGAGTTCAGAGGCCATAGACTATCGTTTGAAGTGTACTTGTATATGACATATTGTGTCATTTTCGCGACAGTTCACTAATTGCCCAACATGCCGGTGTTCTAGCGTTAGCGTAACCCTAAAGCTGCAGAGCAACGGACCATTATACAGCAATACGGTAATTGGTACACTGGCCGTTTATGGATGGGCTGTTACAGTTGGTGCAGCGAGGAAGGGCCTGGGCGAGCTGGGGTACCGCCCAGTCCCCTCCTCGTAACAACCCTCCCATCAACGGCCAGTGTACCAACTTCATATTATTTGATGTGGCACTATAATTGCCTCTGCACTGTAAAGGGTTAATTTTTGTTGCAACGACGACACTGGTTTATGGCAGACAATTTCTGAACTTGTCTGAAACGTCCATTCCTCACCGTTACATACTGGGCCAGGACCATTCTATTAGCCCTAAGCATCTTGTTGGTAGTTTATGCTTAGGCGGCGGTCGAAAACTCCCAGCAATGGTGGTACTACATAAAAACAGTGGGCAAGTTCTTGACACACTAACACCAAACAGTATAATTTGGTACCAGCAGATGCTCTGCCGCCGTGGAGGTAATGGCGGCCGGACGAAAACAAGAAAGTACGGCCCAATGGCCGTCACGATGTGCGGCCATCGCTCCTTGCGATTTTCACATTTTTCGTTCCTGCAGCCTTGATATTTGAGTTTACAAGAAGCTCGGCTGTTGCAGAGAAACCGCGCGATGCTTCGTGTCATTAAATATTTTACTAAGTCACTCAAGATCATTCAAAATGACACCCTTGAGTAGGGCGTATGTAAGTAGTACCGTTTCTGAGATATTCAGCTTCAGATACTGGCGTGACTTTGAAATCGGGGTTAGGGGTCATTCAATGTCGTTGAAAATGGCGCCGTTCGCCATAATACGACTTGCTATTGGTCTACCATTGTAAGCATAGCTCTATCTAGTACCACTTTCAAGTTATTTGACGTTAAGTGATATCGTCACCTTGAAGTCTGGGTCAAGGGTTACTCAAAGTCATTGATAATGATACCATTCGAAAGCTTTGGTAAGGTTTCCTATTCGCATTTCATAGTAACTATGGCCGTATCCTGTATTGTTTCTGAGATATATGGAGATTTTGGTCGAAAATCTGGATTTTTTTCATACCCCTCCCTTTGCATTTGACGCCCCCGTTAGGGAAGTCCCCGTCGAAATATTGCCATAACGGTTGGTATAGTGCAAAAACTAGAATGGTGTGGCTACTCAGCAGAGAAAAAAGTTTGATGACGTGTTGAGCAGTTTCGACAGAATACCGGCGTGTGACAGACAGACAGATAGACTGACTGACTGACAGACGGACAGACAGACATCTTGCGATAGCATAGTCCGTGCTACGCATAGCATCGCGCGGTAAAATTGCTCTGCCAGTTGCTTCTCGGTAACCCGTCCTGTGACTCTGATTTTGCATGGCTTTCCGTTTTTGTCACGTTCAGCTATGGTAGAGCGCGACTTGGGTATAGGCAGCGTGTCTGTCTGTCTGTCCGTCTGTCTGTCTGTCACACGCTGGTAATGCGTCAGCACTAATAACCGTAGCATCATGCAGTTTTCACTGTCGGGTAGTCCAGGGATCATAGTTTTTCAGACCAACTTTCATACATTATGTCCAAGAGAACCCCGTGGTGAGGGCTTCAAACGAGGCTAGGGTTGGTAACAAGAACTTAGCTGTCGCAAACAGATCGCGCGTCAGCTGCGCGCACAATACGTTGACGGCATCAATAGTAACCCTCTGACCTTGAAACCTGGGTTAAGAGTCACTCAAGGTCATTGAAAATGGTATCATTCGAAAGCTGGGATATGGTTTCCTATTCACATTCCATAGTAACTATGGCCGTATCTTTAGCAATTTCGCAGATAGTCAGCGTCGAAGAATGGCCTGACATTGAAATCTGGGTTTGGGGTCGTTCAAGGTCATTGACAATGGTGCCGTTCGATAAACCATGTACGACGACTTTCTATTGGTCGGCCATTGTAATTATATAGTAACTACGGCGCTATTTTGTATAGTTTGCGAGATATAGCGAGTTATTGGTCGAAAATGGCAAAAGTTTTATACCCAACCTGTATTTAGGGCCCCCGAAAGGGGTGACCCCCTCGCAATTTCGCGAAGATGTTTAATATTCATAAAACTAGAATGACTGGGCTACCGTGTGATGAAGAAACTACGACAATCTGTTAAACCGTTTCCATAGAATACCGGAACGTGGCGGACAGACAGACAGATGGACAGACAAACGGATGAACAGACAGAATTGCTATATTAATATCGTGCGTAAGTGTGCTGACTCGCGATAAAAACAGCAAAAAAACGCAAACTTTCTGCCAATAAATCGTTATATCTCGGAAACGATAGAAGATAGACATATAGTTACAACGGAAGACTAATACGAAGTGGTACGGAGGCGTTCGATTGGTATCAATTTCGATAACGATGAATGACCTTGAAAGACCGTAGCGCAACCCCTTACGCTATATTAGCTTCCTCCGAAACTCGAATGAAATTAGACCCATACTGTCAGAGGCAGAAAGATAGTCCTGGGTCTGTAGATTTCAGTATAGTTCGTGCATTAATTCGCATGATGAGTGACCCCTAACCCAGATTTCAAGGGCACGCCATTATTTGACGTTGAATGTCTCAGAAACCATACAACATAGACACGTGGTTAGTATACCGGCTACTAATAGAAAGTGATAAATGGCCTATTGAATTGTGCCGCTGTCAGTGACCTTGAGTGACCTGTGAAGGTCATTTTAAGTACTGTAAACGGTTTTATTTTCTGTGTCTCTGAAGTACAGCAATGCATATATAATGTACGAACTCAATGACAACGGCCGGACGTGATATATGACCGGAAGGACTGTTACGTGATGCTGAGCGCGATCGGTTGGCGATAGCTTAATTTCTTGTCGAGTTAATTGTGACACGGGCGGGTTGCAACGCACAGTGCAACCGCATATGAAGTTTGAAACACTGCTACAAAGTTACAAATACAGGCGACCAGAAGCAAGACCTCGTCGGTAGTAAGTAACCGCAACGAATAACTAGTCGTCATCATCATCATCATCATCATCATTTATTCTCACACAGGTTCAACGATGACACATAAAACAGTATTAAACATCAAACGTGCCGCGTTGCGTCCAGCTAATTTAAACTTTATTTCATTCGCCCACGAGATCATGTGCGTGAGTGAGCGGTATAACGCTGGTGTTGAGTACCGTATTATTGTATCGAGAGGACAGAGATTGCTGTTATCTATGTGTTGTCGCCCAATGCGTTTACGACGCGGATGAACCGAAGTCCAGTGACTTGCTTTGAACGTATCAATCGCTCGTCTGATGACAGTCACCAATGTAAACTATGGCGGCGGCGGCGGCGGCGGTCGGGTGTAGACCGCGGTGGACTGCCGGTCGTCGTCGACGACATAGTCATCTATTCGGAGACGGCGTCGAGAAGTCGAGTTAGTCGCCGTCGAAACCGACGCTAACACACGCCAGACGCGGTCCTCCGTCGACGCGACACCGGCGTCTGTCAGGGCCGCCAAGCAGTGACGCAGCCATGAAACCCGACCCGACTGATTGGCCCCTCCTGAAAAACGACCCGGTGAAACCCTCACCCGGAAACATCAACATAACTCTAACCATGACCCTAACCGCAAATTCTGATCTTCATCGGAGATAACCAGGCGTTTATCCGGGGGAGGGCACCTTTCAGAAGGGGTAGTCTGCGCGCACCGGCCCGACCCGACCCAACTGTGACATAAGCCTTGGTACCATTCCGACGCTCGATGTTCAGCGTACTTCCACACGCTCTGGCGACAGACGCTTCCGGTGCGCCGCGGCGCGGATCTGGAATCGACTTCCACCGTCGCTGAGGGTTCCCGGAGTGAGACAGTTCTGTGGGCAGCTGAAGAGTCACATCTTTGTTTGAGTTGAGACTGCGACGCACTGTGACTGTGTATCTAATTTAACACGTCGGGTTATATTCTTACTTACTTAGCTACTTACTTCCAAGGCACATGCTTGTCCGCCGACCCGATCATCGTTTCCTGCATGCAGTGATCAATGTCGTTAACTTCTGAAAAAAAGATGCAGACCTGTCGACCTCGTGGTACCAACAGTTGTAATTCCAAGTATTGATGCTGTCTGTACAAAATCGGCTTGCTCAACTGACTTGTTTGCTTCGGTTTTTGAATAGTCGGGGGATTGCGGGTTAAACCCATAGGGTTTAGCTCTTCGCTCGATCCCCGTCAGATAGCTTATGTGATGCGCCGGGGGTTCGTTCTAACCTCCTACTCGGCAAGTTCCACGTTATTGACAAGCCAGGACCTCGGTGGAAGAACTCCCAACGTTCGCCAGGCTCCATGCTAATGGGGATGAGGCTCTTCTCGAACGCCACTGACTCTCAGTTTTTTTAGCTGCGCCGTGACGAAAGGTGAGCTGATGGGTTAACTGGGTGAGCCGTCGTTGTCAGTTGTCTGTTGTCATCGTCGAACCGTGAGATAACCTCCTCGAAATATTCCCCGGAGCTAAACCCCTAGAGAAAATTGGAACTAGTAATAATAATAACTAGATTGCACACCAAATATTTTTGCCCCTACCACCAAAATTGCCCTCAAACCCCATTTTGGGGGACCTTTCAATGCAAAAGCTATTATAGAGAGAGCCTCCGTAAGTCGCACGTTAATGGAGCTACGAAACTGAAACTTTACAGTTATATTGGCATAAGCCAGTACTTAAGCGTATGTCAAAATGTTTCCGCTAGGGTGCGTCCGTAGGGCGCAGGGCCTCTTGATGTAAATCACAGCATTCGTGTTACGTTGTTCAGTCTCGGTGAGTAGCGATGAGAAGGTAACGCTATAGATAGAAGCTTTGCCGTTAAAAATTGCTCATACATCAACGTCGCATACAAACAGCATATACATTACGACGTGGAAACTTTGTGATAGAACTAGCATTAGAAGGAGAGAGTTTCTAATGCTGCTGATAGACATTTCTAGATATAGCTGTCGACATAACAGATACTGCTGACAACCTTTAACCTATATGCAATCGCTGCGACTATATTTACACACGACGCTTATCATATGAGCCGTCGACGTTGACAAGGACGCTGAACCGAGTTTCCGGGCTGGGAATTTGCGAGAAATACGAGCCGCTGTCGGTACGTAATTCCGTCAACAGGTCCGCGTTTGCCGGCGAGGCGCGCACCTCTGCATAGAGGCGGAGCTTATACAAAGGCGGAGCAGCTGTTGTGATCACCATGTGTCTGTGTGTATGTGTGTCTGTACGTACGTCTGTCCGCAAGATAATTCACGAATGCGTTAATGGATGTCGACCAAACTTGGTAGGCGTAGGCAAGGGATAACCGCCTATAAGTGATTACATTTTGGTGTTGATCTTATTTTCGTATGTGGATCAAGGATCAGTTTTCTACTTTCCTTAACATTGCGAGATAGGGATCGTATTTTACGATATTTTCTAACCTCTAGCGTCTGTCATAGAATGATCGGCGCGCAGATTTGAGTCCCCTTCTCGGACTGTTCATATTTTTGAATTTGCTGTAGACTCGGATCCGCAAGTGGATTCGCCCGCAGTCCGCATTCCTCGGACGCCGTAGAACTCGATCCGTCGAACACGTTGGGCGTTAGAACTGACTGACGCCGATTATGGGCCTACGCATTTACGCGAGAAACTAAATAGATGAGATTTCAGTAGTTCCGGAAATTGACGATTGCCGCCGCGCATGCGCATTCATTGCTTCCAGACGCGCCGCCGGTTCGCTGCAGCTGGCATCGTGCGGCGGCCGACAATCGGCTTTTACGAGCGTTGAATTTTCCCACATTAAAACAGCGCGATCGGCGTGACGTTGAGGGACTGCATGGCTTTGTTGCGTGGTGACTGGTGACACTGTGGGCACCATTCAGTGAGCGGTAACGTCAACGTGGCATACCAATGGTTGTCATTGATGCAGTAAGAAAACATATCCCCGGTTGTGTCCCCTTATTACCTAGGCGGACGAGGTATTGTTTTTGCTGTCGTACGCTTCTTCTTACCCACCCCGCTTACTACCCGTAGGCGAAGGCTGTTTTAAGGGCGCGATAATGTGGGTTTGTCCGTCCATCTGTGGGTCCATCTCCCAAAATGTCCGGATTTATTTTGAGTAAAGACCAAAATGTGCAATTCCGAAGACTGGTATGTCTGCTGTGCTTCGCGCTGCAGATTTTCTTGTTACCCGCCCCCCTGGTTACAACCGGCAGGCGGGTAGGCTACTGTACTGGGGCGCGGTAATGTGGGTCTGTCCTGTGGTCCCAGGTTCCCTCCGTCCGTAACGCAAAATGGTCCGATTTACTCCAAATAAAGACCAACATGTTCCTCGCCCTGCTACAGTTTTTGACCTTGAAAGGTCAAAAGTCAAGGTCAAGGACGCGAAAATGCCGAAATTATTTTTTTGTTTCTTCGTATGTTAGCTGTATTACGCGAAGACGGTAAAGTTTGTTTACATTTGGATCTGAGCGAAAAAAGTGGAGATTTGTAATGAAATTAACAGATCTATTTAACGCAAAATCAACCGGCGAGTTCAAATTAACTGTGGACACAGCGATCGCTCTGTCAGAACTTTTCAAGGTCTCCGCTAGTCGCTGAGCGATCGCTAGTACAAATGAAAAAGTGATTTCTGATCTTCGGACTCATTGTGTCTGTCTTTCCGAATTTAGGACTCAGCGTTAGTCTCAGCGAAAGACTAAGCGAGAAAGTAAAATCCGTTAATGGCCTATATGCTATGCTTTTTTGATTGCTTATGATTTGATAAGTAATTCACAGTCCTCCTCGTGGAGTATCGCGTGAATGAGGCAGTGGGGTGTGAACAACTTGCCTAAGGTTGTTGCGCAGCAGCGTCACGGCCGGGGGCTCGAACCCACGACCCTTGGATCGCAAGTCCGACGCCCTACCGCTTAGCCACCGCGCCACCCACACATGCTCACTCCCATAGCGTCATGCTTCAACAATATCCCTACGGTGTCGCACGTGTTCGGCGCTGGCGACAGCGGGGCGTCTCTGGCTGTCAATCAACTGCTCGTTAGACGCGTGAAAACATCCGTCGTTCCGAGACAGACAGACAGACTTGGCATTCAAGTCGTTCAGCTCGTCGCCGCTGTCTTTCTTCCACGAAAATTTCGAGCTTTGATCAGAACATAAAGTTGCATAGGCGCTCGCGCCCGTGTGCACTCGCTGGCGTCATCTTTTGGTGCATCGGCAGAGGAGCCGCTGGCACAGGGAGGCTTCGAGGCATTCGGCGGCATCTGGAAGCAATGTCGCTAGCCTAGAGCCAGCTATAGCTCCTTTGCACTGCTTGTCTGCGGGCGGCCTGCATCGCAACCGTGACGTCATCAGCAGGTGCGAGAGAGCACCTCTACATGGCGTCGTGTTGCAGACAGTTGCGTTACATCTCTGTCTACGCGTGCTGCTAGCATACGCGATCGCTGACCACAGCAGTGTCACGCCGCACGCAGACCTCTTCGGTGTCACATTCATGCGCTGATGCGCCACAGATTCGGCGGCGACACGTGGCGCTATATAAATGTGTTTTGACAGATTACTTGGCTAAAATCACTTTATTCACTCTTTTTAATAATAATAATAATAATAATAATAATAATCGCATTTCTATCCCGCCTTTGGTCGTGACTTCAGAGGCGGTGGAATGTGATAGTAGTGAAATGGTGCTGGCTAGCCCATCCACGATGTCTGTAATGGCGTGAGTGCAGGACATTTCCGCCGCCCGGACAATTTCCCTCCACACCTAAAACATATCCCCGAGGCTGTTAAAGCGAAAATTTGAAAACTGGCACTAATCCATATTCCTGACCCTAACCGACCCACAACGCATGATCCTGACCCTAACCAACTCACGAGCGTGGATTTTTTGGAAAACTGACACTCACCTCACTGACAGTAACCGACCAACGAGGCGGGGATTCTTTTGAAAACTGGCAATGACCCGTACTCCTGACCATAACCGATCACCGCTGTCAATATCGTACACGTTAACGGTAGATCGCTTTATATTGTAGATTGGCGGATGGTGGTGGTGGAAGGGGGAATATCCTATACCATGTAAAAAGGAAGGGAAATTGTTCGGGAGGGGAAACATACGGGGAATATGTCCAGCGGAAAAATGTCCGGATCCCGATGGCGTGCAAGATTGCCGTATCCGATCCGTTTCATGCAGATCGATGCGTATCTTAACGCCGGAGAGACAGTATAATCGCCAGTGTATGTGTGATCGTGCACTGATTGCAGCTCGTCAGTCACTCAGCTGTAAATCGGTTTCGTTGGGTGACTGGCCGCAATTCGAGTGCGAACTTATTACCTCCACCAAGACGCAGGTTATACGATCGGTCTGTCTGCCTGTCTGTGAGCAGGATTACTGCAAAACTAATCATCAGATTCATTGAAACTTATGATTGGGCCTACCACTTAGAAGAACTGATGAACTTATGGTGGCGATTCGGTCCCGGATACAGATTTCGGTTCATTTTTCGTCTTCCCTCACCATTGCGAAATAGCGAATTTTAGGAGATTTTATTAGCTTCTCTCATACAGTCAGTCGTTTATTTAGGATTTCGGAAAGGGGGGGGCGATGCGCTGAGGTAGTGGGGTGCAGAGGAGGGATCTGGAGAGAGGGCTGTGCCCCCTGCCCAGAAAAAAAATCATTTTTGTGTCCCCAAAATATAATTTTTGGTGCATTGTGACGCGGTTTTTGATCAACCGGGTACAAAACCCATTTTCTGTGCCGTACGACCTACTGCGAGTGTGAAGACGATAACACAACCAATTACTATACACTGAATTAAGCCAAAAATTTCTGGTAACATCAATTTTCTGAAAATTTTTCAATTGTGTACTTATACAAACACCAATTTTCCGTTGCAGTTCGTCTGTTACTTTACGCATTGTGAAACTGTGTATAGGCCTAGGTCGGTAGTCACTGCACCTGCATAATTAATATTATGCACTATGCATTACAAATACACTTCGTCATTGTTACCTGTTGCTGAGTCGACTCAGTGCTGAGCTGAGCGTCGAATAAATTCTAACAATTTCTTGGTAGTTCATTCGACATAGCGTCAATGCTACACACAGTAAGTCTTATCCTGCTTGGCAGTAGTCCCGATCGTTGTGCTCTGGGTTCAGCTAACTGACTAAAAGCAGTAATCGCGAGTACAACACTCAGCTAGGTTCACCTAGAAACCACACCCCTGCTTTGGACAGCGGGTCACTGGTCTGTACGCATGTCTGTACAATGATGTTATTATACAGACGTCACTCCATGGCCTGTCGTCCGAGCGCGGAGTGGCGGTGCGGTCTGATTTCAATTAGCTGCATTAGATGTGTCGACCAGGGAACTCCCTGGTGTCGACTTGTGGTCGGTGTTAATTACCCGCCATTCGCTCGTAGAGCGAAGGGCGAGGTATTTGTTTTACTGTATGTTTGTTTGTTTGTTCGGTCAACGATTTCTCAGCAACCCGCGGGCCGATTCACGCCATATTTTGCATGCGGGC
>Ga0209149_1001565_pt1 | contig 11774 bp, 9 predicted proteins | sample WorMetTyACAVOLI2_FD_187423 | JGI IMG/M metagenome (GOLD analysis project Ga0209149, IMG submission 187423) | Marine gutless worms symbiont microbial communities from Max Planck institute for Marine Microbiology, Germany - Olavius algarvensis... ...
TTATTAATGTTCCCTCTAACTCCAGACCAACATCACTGATTAGACGTGGCCACGGAGGATGAGGGATGATGCAGTTTTAGGTCGTGCACTCCCTCTAGATCGAGGGCTAGGACCCGTAAGGATACAGTCGAGTTATGATTATCTGTGCACTGCAGTGCTTCATATTTGCCAACAAGAGGTCAAAGTAATTTGACAAAAAGCGCCTCACGGGGGGCCCATTCCCCGGTTAGGGGTCACCCCAGGGGGCGAAATTTGTACCATTGAATTCCTGGGGTAGGGATTCCTATTAGTGTTCCATAGTAACTATAGGCGTAGGATGCACCGTTTGGCCACAGTGCACGCGCGCGTGACAACCAACCAACGACGTCACGACACAGCCTATCTCAATAAGCGCCTCTTTTACTAAAGTAAAGTGAGGCGCTTAATAATTAGTAGAGTGAAATGGCTGAATGCTTTGCTTCAGTATGCTGTTTGTCCATGTGGTTTTTCTGCACTCTTGCCACAGTTTTTTCTCACAGAAGTATGAAACACCAGCTTAGTGGTGTTTGTAGCATTATGCAGAGGATGATTTGTGTGCCTCACTTTTGTCAGTGTCTGCACTTTGCACGACGGCTTAAAACTGTGATACTGATTTACTGTATACATTTACTACATAATCATCGATCACATGTGAATGTCAAGCAATAAACAGATAACAAATGTGTAAACTTGAGCACATTTGCAAACACCAATTGTCAACAATATCAGAATGCTATAAAACATTAGAAATTCCCAGTTACATCTAAGAGCTCTCGACAGCGAGTTAATAAACAACCACTTGCAATATACACATTACCTACCACAGTTTGGAGTTTGTTGGCATTGTCAACACAGATAGGTTACATTGTCCTATAGAGTTAAAATAATAAACAATATGACATCAAAATACAAAAAATACCAGTCAAAACGAGAAGGAATAATCCTGCTAACACGCAGTCATATTAACAATAATACACACTGCCCACAAACCACAAACATCGACAAAGTTAAAGACCTGGCATGGATTTTCTGAAGTGTCTTTCGCACATTAAGACTTGCTGAAGTTAAATCATCATCCTAGCCCCATGGAAACATGCAGCCACAAATGTGAGGAAAATTTTGACATGCACGTGTGCATACCATTGTGGTCAGCCTAACTCGAGCTAAAATGCAGAAACATGGTATTTCCGGTATCTCAGAAACTACAACACCAATCAACGTGAAAATACTGGACAACGTTTGTATCGTGAAAATCTCTTCTCTGGTGCAATATAATGACGTCACAACAAACTCAAGATGGTGGACGGCTGCCATGTTAAGTTTTTTGGCTGTAAATCACCAGCCAATTGTGCAATTTCAGCTAAATTTTGCACAAGGAAGCAGAGTATGATGCCGGCATAGCCTAAGCCAAGTTGCACCAAATGCAAATTTCAGAACTTCAAGACTGTCGACGGCCGCCATTTTGAAAAACGTTATACAGCCAAATCTTGGTGAAAAATCGTCCGATATTAATGTAATTTGGTACAGGGCAGCAGATTTTGAAGCTAATGACAGTCACGACCAAAAATGGAATTTTTAAAATTAAAGATGGTGGACAGCCACCATATTGAAAATAGTCTGTTGGCCATAACTCAGTATCAGATAGTTTGATTTCAACCAACTTTTGCACATGCAAACAAAATCAGATGACGACAACGGTCACATAATATAGGCTAAATTGCCTGCTTAACTGGTAGTTTACCACACAGTCAAAACTAAAAAGTCAGTGAAAAAAGTAATTAAATAGTACATATAACTAAGCAACTGTTAACTTACTAACCCTGAACACTAAACTTAACCCAGAAACAGGTAAGAAAACTGCAAATATAAATGTAAAAATCGGTAGTTAATCACACCAGTCAACAGTGACATCACAAACAGAAAACAGCAAAAATCAAAAAAGTGACGAGACTTTCACAGCAATCGACACTTCGGCGACGTGCTGCTAACTATTGTCACCTTTTTCTGATTTTGCTGTTTTTACGTCTAATGTTGCCATTACCTGATGTGATAAACTACTGTTTTTTATATTAATTTCATTAAAATTCATTAACTTTCTAGGAGTTATTCTAGGCAAAAGGGATGATTTTGTGAACTCACTGTATTTGGCATACATAAGTAATACCTCGACCGCCAGACTTATCTGACAGTTCCACACAAGATGCTGTGACCACAGCATGTCTGTATTATATTAACAACTATAAATATACACTACTATTTATATAAGTGGTACAACAATTAATCTGTATTGTAGTGAAAAGCCTAACTGAATACATGCATATCCAACTTGCTAGGGTATACAAATGCACAAGGATATTGCAATACATAATACTCTCGGCTTTTCGGCCTATTTTATACTGTCACCACTGGTTAGGCCATGCACCCAAATGTCTCGACGAAAACCTTTCGATATTGCTGGGTGATGACTTTTACAAACCTTCCTGGCAACAAACTAAACGTTAATGCAGAAAATGTTCAAATTTCCTACAATGTTACTGTGTCTTCCCAAACAAACGATCTTGATCGCTGAACAATATCTTTGGTTTGGCATATTAAACCAACGTGGAATGTTCTAAAACAGCCAGACAGAACTGATCATTAGCACAACTCGGATTAATACAGGGTGATATATCAGTTATCAAATGTTTACAAAAGAAATCGCTCCATGAAAAAGAATAGCTTTTAAGGTTGGCTCGTGTTTAACGGCACTTTCAGCACAAAAAGGCTATATTGTGCCACGTGAAAATAGTTTGTTAAAGATATATTTATTTCAGACAGGAAGTTAAAAATACGTTATTTAGTGGTATTTGTTAAAATGTGAGAGAGCTCGAAAGTTGTGACATGATCATGAAGATGAAAAACTAAAAAGTAACAATGACTAAAACTATAGTGAAAACATAAACAGTCCATATGAACTGTTCTGTTTAAAGCTTTAATGGATACTCATACAAGTGGTCTTTGTGGAGATGTACTCCTCGACTCCCAAGCACTTGCCAAAGTAGTCCAGACTATCTACGCTAACAGAAATAATACACAACACAAAAACCTAAACAACTAAACCTAATGAATCCATACTAGCCAGATTCAGGTCACCTTTTACGCCATCCAGTCGGGAAACGGATTGGGCCTATTCTATAACGACCCCGAGACCCACATGAGCCAACAGCTTTTAAGTGATCAAATCACTCTAGTTGATGCATTAAAATTTTGGGGACAGCCTCTGCAGCCAAGCATTTGGTATTAATAAAAACAAACTGAACTGTCTGTTACTACAGCGAGGTGGGATACAGCACATACTTCACTATTTCACCCCAACATCATGCATTCCATGCGAATATACATTGTCATATGCAAAGCTGATGGATTGTTTGGTGTATAACAACTTTTCAACACAGAAAGGTTAAATGCAATAACACCAAATACAAAAACATCAAAACATATCTCCTTAACCACTGTAGATGCAATGTACTCAACTCTGGGTCTTCTTCGGGGGTCTTTAAAGTAAACAGCAAAAACCAAACAACTAAACCTAACAAAAACAAACAGCCTTGGTTTAGTCGCCTGTTACAACATGTGGATTTTGGCCTGAAACTGATCAGGTATATTCTAACAAAGTCCAGGGGTCCAGGAGGCTCCTGCCTCCTGGACCCCACATGACTGTCGGGTATAAAAAATTTCTTGTACATAGTAAATATGCAAGTACACCAAAATACAGTATCTACAAACTGATAAGAATCGTTCTACAAACTACATTTTATATACTAGTGCAGTTTTGATTTCATTACAGCAGTTTGGCTCACTGACCGACAATAAATGCTGAAAAACAAGTACAACACTACTAGGGCTGTCAACCACAGGATCCAGAATCCCGGCAGCATTAACGGTTTGTAATCCTGGGATTACAGCTGTGTAATCCCGAGTACTCTGAGATCCAAAACAGTACAAAGTTGTTAATTTCATGCATTAGCTGCAAGGTACTGACATCTAAAATTAAATAAGTAGCACATAAAGTCCCACCAGAAACTTCAGTTACACAGTGCAGTAGTTGATCCCAAGATCAGTCCTGGGATTGACAAAAAACCAGTCGGAAAATCCTGGGATTAATAAAGTGCTCCAGGATTGAAAGACTTCATCACAATCAATACTATTACAACCCGTCATAGCTGAATCGTATCTAGATAATATACACGGAATTCACATAGCATACCGTCAACGAACAGTCGACAGCAGTCACAAGAATAATTTTGTTAGTTTTACTGAAGGTGATCAATTGAAAAGATCAGTCTCTGAAATGACCTTCCGTGTGTTGAGTTTTTCTCACTCTCACGGCAGTGACTGTTTACTCTCCAACTCCATATGCAAATGTCGTTTCGGAGACGACCACTAACTTATAAATAAGCCAAGAAATACCATAGTAACATTTGTACAAATGTAGCTTACTTTAGGCATCACAATTTAATTTGAATAAAGTATGCAACTAACAACAACTGCAGCTGGTCATATTTAGAATGTCCTAACAGCTATTGCCATGCGATGCTATGCATAAGCACGACCTATTATTATTATTATTTATTATTAATCAAGCACTGATTTAGAGTGACACCATCACAATAGTTGCGGGGGCACTGTACATAGTTAAATAGTGCTCGTCCGCCACGTTCATGAATTCGGTCAAAACGAATAAACATATCTTCAATATTTTTTGCCGTCAGGTGGCCATACAATTCTAGTTTTTCCATAGTAAACGTCATGGCAATATTCTAATGGGGGCGTTGAATGCAGGTGGGGTAGGCACAAATCGCGATTTTGGATGAATAGCTGGCTATCGATCGATGACTGCTGCAGTGCGCGATCAACAATTGACTGTCTTCCATGCAGTTGTATATACCAGTTACGGTGCATGTCTTTTTATGGCACAGATCGCCACGCATCAATGAGTAAGATAAGAACAGAACAGAATTTATTTGTACACAGTGGTAAATCTGAAGCAGAAGCAACTAATAACAGAAGATTGTGCTCGACGTATTGTACTACTGAAGCATTGCGCAGCCTCTCTGTTACAGCAGAGCCACTTGTCATAAGATGTGCCGAAGTGGGTACCAATTCACTGTATGGCAAAGAGGAACAAAAGAAAACATCTCACACATCAGCTATGTGAGACTGACACTGAAAGACTAAACACATGCCAGAGTACTTTTACTCACATGGTGACAATTACATGAGATCACATAATTTACTCAAAACACATCACAAAATACTAACAATTACATCTGGCAGAGCAACAAAGTGCAGCATAGTAAACACGGCTACATTCACGAAACTGCTGGCATCGATGCATCAGCAAAACAGCGAAATTTTGTCATGGAATAAAATTAAATTATGTCACAACATAAAACAGTAATAAACAGAAAACTGCAACGAAATACTTGCAACAACTTTAAAAATTACGAGTCAACTACACCGAGCACATTAATTGTACACCGAGCACATTAATTGCTTAAGAATCTTGAGGAATGAGACATCCATTAACACGACACTGTACAATTGTGACAGACAATGTTAGTAGACACCACAACGTTAACAGTAACAAACAGACGCATGCATGCATGCATACACTCAACTTTTGCTTAACACGCCCGGTTTTCCTGTGCTCACCGTGGAGTAGGCCAGTTAACTCAAAGGACTCCCCAGTGAAACCTCTGGTAGATTTTACAGGCCTGAAGTTGCTCATACGTCAATAGACACCAACAGTTTCACTGAAGGCAAACACCTGATAACAAAACAGACAAATAACATACAAATCCTATCAAAAGCAACAACAAATACACATATATCAGCATGAAATCGATATAAACATAATGGTGTTAGTAAATGGTGGGCAGTAAACGGTGGGACGGTGCGAGCTATATTTCCGGTATCTCATCTGGCATATTGTATCGATGCAAACTGCCGTTTGCTGCTGCATACCGTAGTTGCCGCTCATAGTCGCGAGCTTTGTTGTAGAGCAAAACGCCGAACACGACGATGATGCTGCCGACCATTCCGAGCAATGTCACCGGGTTGTGAAAGAGCGGGATCGACAGCCACATCGCCAGTGCACACTTGACCGTATTGCATACACTGCACAGTCACACCATCAGTCATCACCAGTCACAGCATCATACAAGGGTCAACTGACAGAATTGATAGCATTTCTCATACAGTCACCTTGCTACTTTTCATGAAACTCAGCAAAATGACCGATACCAATAAAGGAATGAATCCACCACATTTTGGAGCGATCAGCCAGACAGCCATATCTCGATCAATACAGGAAATCCGGATTCGAATTCCACATCACTTGGTTCAGGCAACCAAAATTAAAGAGATCAAGTGCATTTGACGTTGGCAGAGGTATGCACTCTCTTGACTGCTCTATAGTTATCATTTTTTTTTCTTTCTCTGCTTACAGAAATCCACGAAATCAAACACCTCATATTATTAAAAAACATTAAAATATATCCAGTTCAACTCTTCAACACAGAGCGCCTGGCAAAAGAGATGAAATATACTGTGTAAATAATGGTGTAAATTCAAGATGTACTTATATACAGTGACAAGAAAGGCACGTGCATCAGCCACATTTCAAAAACTATGAAAAATTTTATGCGAAAAACCCCCATAACAAGTGTGATAGCTCAACTCTAGTGGTAATTTGCTAACACTTTATTCTCTTAATTATTTTATTGTATTAATTGATGCTGTAGGTTGTTGTCTTATAAAAACCTTCTTCATATACATGCACAACTGGTTATCAGTAGGGATGTACCGGATAGCAATTTTTAAAATCCGGCCAGAACTGGATAGTACCAGATATCAAACTATCCGGCCGAAACCGGAACCGGCTATCTGGATACTTGTTGCATAATAGCGAATTTTTTGGTTTACTTTGTGGTGCGAATAAAAACTGTATTATTCTGTGTTTTTTTCAGCTTTGTGTGCTCACACACTGCATAGATCTACAACCCATATATGTAAAACAGTTGGTCTACATGACTCACTAGTTCTTTAAAGTTTAAATGCACTCACTCTAGCATTGCATTACCATTTTTAGCATTGTGTATTAAGTCAAACCGTCACAATTCACAATAAATCAATCAGAATTCAGAAGTCAAAAATCAAAATGTTCAACCCATTATGGGTGAACTAACTGCCAAAATGGACCGAGCACTATCCGGCTGAGATATCCGGTACCTGATACCGTTTTGGCCGGAGCCGGAACCGGATTCGAAAAAATGGACGGATATCCGGCCAACCGGAACCGGATATCCGATACATCCCTAGTTGTCAGAATGTCAGATGTCCTGACTACCACATCCAACTAATTTTGTCAATGGCTTATGACGAATGTCATTAAAATTGCTGTCACCAAATGTTATGACTAAAATGCACAAAATTCAATTTCGGCTACGATCCACAACCACACCACCTAGCAGGATTTTGGGGAAGCACAAGGTTATGGAAAAAGAGGAAGGGAAGGGAAAGAGGAAATGGAAGGGGAAGTTAAGGGAGGAAGGAGAACCTTGCCCAAGACCACATGCATGGTAAAGGCCATCTCTACCAGTAAACAAACTGAACAGTTGTACAGGAGTCAACTACAGCAGCTATGAAGAACTCTGTCAATTCAATGCAATCAGTCCACTGAAGTACTAGGTGACAGTGAAGTCTGTCAGAGAAAACCATTACCTGTGAGTAAGTGGTGACAGAAACTGCATCAGACTCCATGCCATCATCGTCTGGCAATGATAGAGCAGTCCGTTGATGAACATGAGTAACGCTGTACTGGACGATATCTGGGCAGCTTGCTGGTTGTCCAGCAGAAACAGGCTGGCCGGCAGGTGGAACAGAAACGCAGCTGAGCACGTGTAGAACTGAAACTCAGCAGGACTGCACATCACATCACATCGACTGTACCTGTGCTCCCTTTCGGTCTGTCTTTTGGTTTGTGCACTATCATACTATTTGTCCATGCTTGCTGAATTACCCACTATGCTCATCAAATATGCTTCTCTGTTGTATGCAACAGCAAAAATAAAATAGAATACATAGCGGTACTATTAAGCACCAAAGGCACGTGGATCAAGGTGCTGAGAGACTCGGATGTCGCATTCCCACTGTGAGAAATATTATGCAGAGGAACCGTGGTCAGATTTTTAAATTTTTTTATCTCGCCAATGATGTGTTCGCATGTATTCTGAGGTGATGTTTTCACAGTTCATACACCTGTCTCTGTTTGCAACAACAGTCCAAAAACTTCGCTTTTCTGTCCACAACAAGACTTGCTATGGCCGGACAATGATTTGCATTTAACAAGAAGCTCAGCTATCGCTGACAAACCGCGCAATGCTGATTTGTAAAGTTGTTGAGGTATGGCAGGACTTTTTGTCAGAACATGTAGACAAGAAGTTCACGTACATATAATTCGATGCTTACAAATTGTCTAGCAGCATGTACCCATCTATCTTCAACAGTTTCCCAGTTATTCAAACCGCAAGTGCAAAAAATCGCCGTTTTCACGTACCGCAGCCCACATTTTTGTCTTCGCTGGAGACGCCCCTGCGACTATCACGCAATATGTTGCATGGATGGAAAGACAATTCAATGCTTGCCAAACCCCTCGCAGCATGTACCTATCTATCTTCAATAGTTTCCGAGTTATACGATGCTTAAGTCAATGCGTAAGTCCAAAAATCGCTATTTTTACCACATTTTTGTTTCCCTTGCGGACGCCCCTGGGGCAATCATGCTAAATTTTGTATGGATGGAAAGAGAATTCGATGCTTATAAATTGTCTCGCTGCATGTGCCCATCTAAGTATAAACATTTCTGAGATACAGCGAGATATTTGTGAAAAAAAATTGGCATTTTATCATACCCCTTGCATTCGATGCCACTGTTAGGGGGGTTCCTGTCGGAATATCGGCACCCCCTTTGGTATGGGAAAACTAGAATGGTGTCGCTACCCGATGGTGAAAAAATTTCGAAGATATCTTTATTCGTTTTGGCGCAACTCACGAACGTGACGGACGCACAGACAGACAGACGGACACCGGGTAACAGCATATACTGTGCTTATGCATATGCATCGCGCGGTAAAAACTATTCATGCCCTGCTGGAATGATTCTCTGGGAAAATCAGACGTGCTGAACACTCAGTTGGAACTGAACTAGTGAATTCAAAGCACAAACTATTTAAAATGCCATAAGAAATTAACAAACATCAGCAAAGGCTAACAACGTATAGAAACACTCAGCACAGTCAAGGTAACTACATGAATTAGTAGGGACGTAATGCAGAATTAGAACAGCGAAGAATACCAAACAAGCAAGCAGGAGAGCAAAAAAAAACAGCTGTGCATAACAGACCTTGCTCGATGCTGTTCACTGCCACCAAGAGACAGCTTTGACAGCACAAACTGTAAACTACAACAGCACACATCAAATTACACAGTTGACATCAGTTAGCATTATGCACACATTAAGCACACGCACCACCTAGAATGGGACTCGATGGAGCGCATGTACCTCCGGCAAAGTTGTTCCCACAGTTCGTGGTGAATGAAACCGTTTTATAACCACGCCTCACTGCAGCAACGGGCGCCCAATACGTATACGTGGGATTTTCCCGACATAATAAAATTGCGCGTTGCAGTGTATACGATATCGGAGAAAGCAATCCAGTTCTGGCATGCGGACTATAATCCGGATTGGGCTCAAGAGTTAATCAGTTCGTCCATGTCCCGACATCTGTCGACATGCAACATTTCATCCAAATCCATGCACATGTTTCTGAGTAATCTTGCTCACAGACAGACAGACAGACAGACAGACAGACAAATGTGGGCAAACGCATTTACCCACTCCTCTGTCGGAGGTAATAAAGTTATTACAATGCATCTATTCTTGGTGACACTAAGTCTCAAGACAGAGTCTTGCTTTGAGACAGCTTTCTGCTGTACTGGTCTTAGTGTCAGCCTTAAGGACCTGTCGATCTAGTCAAAGCAAGACTTAATAATAAGTCTGGAATAGCATACATTTTTATTAATATTATACGTATAAGTACCATATGCAGTCTAATAATTTGACCTCTCTAATAATTTCAATGTGAATTTTTTTACCAAAAATATTTTTACCTTTAATAACTTGGACAGCAATTTATAATAACTGAACATGGCGGGACCCTCAAAATCTGTACAGGATGCTCAGAATGCTATCAGGAGAAATTACTCGTCTTCAGCAACAAAGCTGCTCTACATCAAGCTCACTTGAGGATGGGCAAAAATCTGCATACTGGCAAGCATTCTTGGTACATAATCAGCTACCCAGGTTAACCCAGCCAGAACGTAACTAAATGAGTACCAGCAAAACTTGGGAGATAATCAGCTGCTTCCCACGATACACAGCAGAAGCTGGTGTCTGACTGAAGGCTACGTCACCACTTTACGAGCCTAGTACAGAAATGGGCTCTAACTCGCCGAACATAAGCTAGCATGAAAGCTGTAAAGTCTGCGACATACCATTCTGCAATGTTTGTTCCAATGGCAGCAGCAAAACCAACCATTGTGAAGCTCAACTCATATGCAGTGCACAGCACGAGGCCGAGCATTATAGGAACGAGAGACATCTGTACAAATATGCCGTTCTTCTCTTTCAGAACGATGTATGCTATTAAGGCAGTAAACAGCGGCGCTGAACTCTTGATTGTTTCAACGAACGAAACGGCAACGTACTTGAATGACACAAGACCAAGCAGAATAACAAAAAACCTGACGAACACACAGAACAAAATGTTCAATGAACTGATAAACATTTTATCACACAATCATAGCTGTAAGTACTCAATACAGACGTACAGTAATTCCCGTATGTGATTCGTCGTACCGCATTGTTGTGATGTCATAGCAACAAATCAACGAACATGACGTCAGTAATATCATGATTTGTTAGGCCAATTTTATGCAGTTCAGTTGTAAACATCCATCCTCAAGAAACAGTCCCGCAGATTTTGTCACTATCTTCTTTATTTTAATTACAATGATGTGCAATAAAAATAAAACATATATCAGATGCACGTTATATACGGCCGTGTCGTTCGTTTTTACTGGATGAAAATCGTTCACTGCCTACCATCATTCGCAGAATATTCACCCAATAAAGGCCGCTTTATGTGGCCATATATAACGTTTATCTGACACATTTTATGTACAGCTTTAGTGACAATATCCTCAAAATATAGTTATTAATCTGTGACTAACCTAAAGACTACTAACAAACTATCAATCATTCAGGTAAAGTTCTAATTCATAAAATTTACTATCAGTTTCAAAAACTGTAATCCTTTCAAAAAATGAACCAGGTACTGTACATCTGAGCACCTGCTAAAGGCTAACATTGTGACCTGAAGAACTGAGTACGAAACTTCTCAGTGACAGCTACACCAGTCGGACTGCAAATGTCTCAGTCTCATCACTGTGCTCTTCCCAGTGACAGCTACACCAGTCGGGACTGCACATGTCTCAATCTCATCACTGTGCTCTTCCCAGTGACAGCTACACCAGTCGGGACTGCAAATGTCTCAGTCTCATCACTGTGCTCTTCCCAGTGACAGCTACACCAGTCGGGACTGCAAATGTCTCAGTCTCATCACTGTGCTCTTCCCAGTGACAGCTACACCAGTC
>Ga0209149_1001566_pt1 | contig 11773 bp, 8 predicted proteins | sample WorMetTyACAVOLI2_FD_187423 | JGI IMG/M metagenome (GOLD analysis project Ga0209149, IMG submission 187423) | Marine gutless worms symbiont microbial communities from Max Planck institute for Marine Microbiology, Germany - Olavius algarvensis... ...
AAAGGCGTGATAAGAGCAATATGTGATATATGAATTATTCCCAAATTATGTCCCCCCGTCCCCCTTTGCCTCGAAAAGTGGGGGGTCATGACCCCCTCCCCCCCAGCTCCTATGGGAGCGCCGAAGTTGAACGACTGGGACCCCTATACGCAATGTTATCAGCGCGTTTTGTCCGCGGTAGCTGACCTTCTTGTTATCATACACCGGCGAGGTATTTGTTTTTGGTCGCATGTGTTTGTAGCTTTGTTTGTTTGTTTGCAAGATGACATGAAAACGATTGCAAGAATCGTTGTGAAACTAAACTTCCAGAATAGATTAGCAAATGCTCATCAATCGAGCCGAGATTTTTTGCCAAATTGTGCCAAAATCGAGATAACTGGAAAAAAATGCAGCGACTCACTGTTGAATAGTGACACATAGCGAACGTCGCTAAACTAACGAATGTCCATAACTGCAAATAATAATGAACAACGCCATCTAGCGAACAGCGGCGAGGTATGTTTTGTCTGGCACCACAACTTGATATAAACTTGTTCAGCAGAGTTTCTCAACTCACACAAAAACAACAATAGAAATCGACAGAGTATCAACCTTTCCGTTTTTTTCTAGTTACATTTTATATATTTGCTCAAAAATAACACGACAAAACGGCAACAAAAGTAGAAGTAGAAGGAAAAAGAAGCTCAGCACTCAGCTATTGCTGAGACAGCTCGCGTTACGATAAAATAAGCGATAGCGGTAGATCGGCTGACCATAATCAAGAACCATGAATATGACATACGTAAATTTTATTTCACCAACATACGTCAATACGTGGAATTCTGTATATGGAGTTGTGTCGTGTTAGCTAACACGCTAAACTATTTTATAATCAGACTTGATAAATAACGTCTAACCAATAATAGTGTCTAACCAATCGTGCAGAAATTCAAAGAACCGAAAACCGACGTGAAGTGGCAGAAAAGTTTAACAAGAAGCTCAGCTGTCGCAAAGAGGCGCTCGCGCGATGATCTTCGTCGTTGAAAACTTTGCTGTCACTCAAAATCACTCAAGATCATTCGAATTTACACCGTTAACTAGAGCGCGTGCAAGGTACTGTTAGTACTCCATTGTAACTATGGTCATATCGTGTACTGTTTCCGAGATAAAGTAAGATATTGGTTAAAATCGCGATTTTGCACATGCCCCTTCTACACAACAAGGAAAACGGTTGCGACAAGAAGAAGCTTGCTGACAAATAATATTTTCGCGGCGTTTTTTTTTACAACCGAGCCAGATCCCTGGCTTGTCAGGTGTTGTCGACGACGTTAGACACTGCAAGAAGTCCTCTGTTTACTGGCAGCTCACGCACATCGCAGACAGACGGACAGAGAGATACGCAGAGACAGAAATACGATCTCAATAGAAATGTTTTTTAGTTCATTTCTCAACATGTCCCACGTAACGTCTGGAGAACGCACTTCAGCAGGGAAACTGTTCCAGCACGAGGTCCTTCGACGGCGAATCTGATTATGCTCTCCAGGTCATCAATGCACGTAGGATTAGATTTAGCACCGGCGCGAAACTGCATTAAACGCCGGTATTTTGCAATCAAAGCTGATTTATCGACCATAGTCGCTCCCACTCAATTGTCTACAAAAATGTTTGTAGGATATTTATGGAACTGTATAGGAAAAATCGTGAGTTAAATATGTCAAATAAACTTGATTGATTTATTGAACTGCGTGCACTTCAAGCAAGGACATATGACTTTCACAAAAACGTGTCTGAAAACCACATTGGATGTTGCACCTAGGTGAATTTTTTTTACTAATATTTGCCATTGCTAGGCAACGAAAGTTGTTCGGTAAACACTGCGTAGAGAGAGACGGAGAGAGCATATCTAGGTCACGGTATAAACCTACGTCTGAAATTTCGCTAAATTCGATCCATAATTTTCACTATTTAAACTGACGATAAGACGGAAGATAAAGATGGAAATACGACGAGAGACTACACATGAAGCCTTCCAGAAGAGTTAGTGCTGCGACCAGTCTATTAGCCATTAGCCGCACATCTCATGAAAATGAGCGGTGCTCAGTGGCTGAAACTAGGAATGTGCGGAAAACCGAAAGTCGCTTCGATTCGGTTTTTTAACAAATCGAACCGTCCAAAAATTTGACATCCGTTCAGACGGTTTTCCGATAGAAACTGCATTCAATCCGCCATTCAAATAAAAAGTGAACTAGAAGTGCACTCGGTGGAATGCATTTACCTCCGACAACGGTGTTTCGACGCCTCAAAAACCACGCGTCGCTGCTTCGACGGGCGCCCAATACCAGTACGTTGGACTTTCCCGACGTAATAAAATTCCGCGTTGCAGTGCATACGCTATGGGAGAAAGTAATCCGGTTCCGGCATCCGGACTATGATCCGGATCTGGCCCAAAAGTTAGTCAGTTCGTCCGTGTCCCGACATCTGTCGACAGGCAACATTTCATCCAAATCCATGCACGCATTTTTGCGTAATCTTGCACACAGACAGACAAACGAACGCGAGCGAGCGGGCAAAAACATATACCTCCTCCGTTGTCGGAGGTAAATAAAAGTAACTTTACTCGCATTGCATGTGCAGATAAAGAATGCTTTAAAACACGACCGAAACGGGTTTAATATATAGATTTTAGAATGCAATTATACATTATTTACTTGTTGTCGTTGTTGTGAGTGACGTCATTGACGTCAAAGTCATGTCATCCACTGTCGCTGTAATATTTGCTATTAAATGAGTAGTAAATAAGTAAATATCCGAACCGAACCGAACCGAGTTTTTTTAACCGAACCGAACAAAACTCATTTCGAACCGAATCCCAGTTTTTTCAAAAACCGAACAGAAACCGAACAGAAATGAAAAATCTATTCCGCACATCCGTAGCTGAAACCCGTCAACATTCGACGACTTATCCTTTACAGAAATCTGCAGCAGACTGCAGACACTAATGATCTGCCATGCACGCAGATCAGCTTAGCGCATCGATGCTGACAACCTGACACACACGATGTAATTACCTCGTTCCGGCAATAGCCATTGAGATATTGTTTTCGACCGCCTGTGTATGTAACTGTTGTTAGCAAGATTATTGGAAACCGGTTGCAGCTGTCCTCATGAAACTTTTATAATATAGATCAGCAATAATATCGGGATCACTGTGAAGGTTTATTGCAGACTATAAAGTTATTCACATGTAAGTAAACATTAATGCGATCTATATTGAATGGTGCAATTTCCAATGATCTTGAGTGACCGCTAACCTAGATTTCAAGATCACGATACTTTTCAACGTCCAATAACTCGAAAATCGTACAAGGTAAAGCTGTACTTACAATGGCATATGCTGATGGAAAGTTATATATTGTCTATCGAATTGTGCCATTTTCAGTGACCTTGAATGACCTCTAACCTAGATTTCAAGGGCAATCCATTATTCGATGTTGAATATCTCAGAAACGATACAAGATACATGGTTACTACACACCAGTAACAGAAAGTGGTATGTGGCCTATTGAAATGCGCCGTCGTCAATGATTGAAGCTCATTTCAGGTAGTATAAACGGTGTCACTATATCTCGAAAATACGGCACATTTTTATAACGTACGAAGTCAATGACAACAGTCGAACGTCAGATGTGAGCAATTATTTCTACTGTCGTATTCAAGTTCAACTGGGTGGACTAAGCGCGACTTGTTAGCGATAGCTAAGCTTCTTGTGACACGTTACCAGACTCTGGCAGACTGTGACGGACAGACAGACGGACAGACATTTCAACAACAGCTATGGCCGCACTCATCACAGCGTCGCGGGTTAAAAAACGGACTGACAGGATATCGAGGTAGAATGTCAGGACACGCGACGGGATTTCGTTAACAACGCTCATGCGTCCACTGAATAGCCGGTGTCACGCAAAATCTGCCACGCCCCTCCGCTTCCGCAGGTGCTCGAAATAATGATCTGCTAGAAAGGCATCAAGGTATAGATCATTAGCAGCTCATAGCATATTGAACAATGGCTTAAGTTAATAGTTATAAAAAACTTGTTATATACGTGCATCATTAGTAAATGAGCAGCGGCAACTGCAAGAGGGCGCCATCCACTGCATACTTCACACTAATTGCAACTGGCGAGAGCAAGTAAGTACAAGAGGCTCCGCTGGTGCTGAGACAGCTCGCGTTACGATATGATCAGTGATAGCAGTAGATCGGCTAAACGTAACCCGCTTACCGTAACACTGAATACGACTTAGGTAAATTTTATTTCACTAATAGAATCGTCAATACGTGGAATTCTGTATCCGAGTTGTTTCAGCTGCTGACACACTACACTGTTCCAAAAGCAGACGTGATAGACAATGTCTAACCAACAACAATGTCTATTGTTTATAATTTTCGCGCATAAATGCAAGGAACTGGAAGCCGAAGTGAAGTGGCAGTTGATTGTTAGTAGCGCCTTAGAAGCCAAGGCCTTAGGCGCTTTATAAATCGGATTATTGTTATTATTATTATTATTATTATTATTATTATCGCAAAGCGGCCATGCGATGCTTGGTGTTGTTGAAATTTTAGCTGCCAGTCAAAGTCATTCGAATTTACACCGTTAAGTAGGACGTGTGTAACATTCTTATTAGTCCTTGTAACCATTCTAACTGTGACTCTATATTGTAAAGTAAAGTAAACGTGGGTTTGTATAGAGCATCATCGCGAACACGCCTATGCGCTGCCGCTTCATGTACGTCGGTGCTAATTTCCGTTAGCTATCCTTCAGCCAGACACCAGCCCACACTGCGAGACTACGGATACGGGCTATGTATCACGCGATGTGCCTGTTTACTATCCCGGCTTTCGCTGGGTACAATACGCCTACCCACGGAGCGATGGTTCAGGCTGAGTAGACCTGGGTGCCTGATTATGCGCCAACGTAGATTACTCTTCCTAAGACGGTCACCCATCCAGACATAACCGGACCAAGCGTAGATGAACGACGTTGATCGAGACTGACGCGTTACCGCTAAGCCAAACCTAGCACCGTTTCTGAGATATTCAACGTCGAATACTTGCGTGCCCTTGAAATCTTGGTTAGGCTTGTTCAAGGCCACTGAAAATGGCATTATTCGATAGCTATATACGACTTCCTGTTGGTCTGCCATTGTAAGTACGGCTATTTGGTACCATTTTCGAGTTATTTGACGTTAAAAATGTCGGGAGCTTGAGGCTCAAGGTCATTAGAAATGACACTATTCGATAGACCGCATAGTACTCAGTCGTAACTATGTCTATAGCTTGTACCATTCCTATTCTTCTTCCATTGTAACTGTGGCCGTATCTTGTACCGTTTTCGAAATAAAGCGAGATACTGGTCGTATTACGCCAATTTTTCAAACCCCTTCTATTTAATTATTAGTTAAATTCATCAAACACAACCAAAATTATTACCTAAAACTTGACGTTTCATTCTCTATTCCTTCGACCCCTTCTATTTAACTTGCACGATCATCTAGAACACCTCTGATTATTTATCGCGTGTCAGCACACTGACGGGCGATATTGATATAGCAATTCTGTCCCCCTGTCCGTCCGTCTGTCCGTAACGTTCCGGTATCAGATGAAAACGGCTTAACATACTGTCATAGTTTTTTTTCACCATACGGTAGCCAATCATTCTAGTTTTACCGGCATCAAACATCTTCACAAAATTCCGACGGGATCACCCCGTGCGGCGGCGCTAAATACAGGTGGGGTATAAAAATTAAGCGATTTTCTACCAATATGTCGCTATATCTCGCAGACGATACAAGATAGCACCAGAGTTACTATAGAAGGCGAATAGGAAACTGCACCCAAGCTTTCGAATGGCACCAGTTTCAATGACCTTTAGTGACCTCTAAGCCAGATTTCAAGGTCACGATATTATTCAACGTCAAAACTCGCAAATGGTAGTTACAATAACGGACTAATAGAAAGTCATACATGGTCTATCGAACCGCGCCATTTTGAATGATCTTGAACGACCCCAAACCCAGATTTCAAGGTCAGGCCATCTTTTACGCTGAATATCTCCGAAATGGCTAAAGATACGGCCATAGTTACTATGGAAGGCGGATAGGAAACCGTACCCAAGCTTTCAAATGGTACCATTTTCAATGACCTTGAGTGACCTCTAACCTATATTTCAAGGTACCGATAATATTTGACGTCAAATAACTCGACTATTAGTAAGTCGTGTAATATCTATTTAATGGTTCCCGTTTCCAGTGACCTTGAGTGACCCTTAACTTAGATTACAAGGTCACGGGGTAATTAGGCCTATAGATGCCCTCGACGTATTGTGTGCGCAGCTGACGCGCGATCTGTTTGCGATAGCTAAGTTCTTGTTTACAAAATTGTAACACGAACTGTCCTAATCTCTGAGCTAGTATAGACAGTGCAAAAATACTGCCGTAAAGTTCAGCTGTCTGAGTAGGGTGTAACAGTGTCACATCACATGCGTTCCATTTCTTCTTTCATTGTAACTGTGGCCGTATCTTGTACCGTTTTCGAAATAAAGCGATATATTTGTCGTATTACGCCAATTTTTCAAACCCCTTCAATTTAACTTGCACGACCATTTAGAACACCTTTGATTTTTTCCAAAATTGTAACACAAACTGTCCTAGTCCACGAGCTACTAAAAATAATGCTGAAATGTTCAACTGAGTGGGGTGCAACAATGTCACAGACTACAGACAGACGACAGACAAAACGAACGGCTCTAGCTATCAGGCGAACGTAACGTAGTAATGTTCGCCTAAAACGTTTTCAACAGTATGTCAACAAGGCCGTGATCAATTTTGTAGCACTTAATAAGGTCAGCATTAAGTAGTGTACGTCTTAGTTCCAATCGTTAAAGTTCAAGTATAGTTAATCGCTCATTGTATGGACAAGGAGTACATACCTGAGAGCCTCTTTGCGAAGTTACGCTGCACATACTCAACTCTATTAATGCAAGAGAGTATAGTATATGAGAACCACACAGGCGAACAATGTTCTATAGGTCATACACAAACAATGAATGCCTTGCACAGCACAGCGGGATCTCTCCTGTCCAAGCAGCGTGATGTTCGTATATTTGTCGCTGTTTATTCCGATTAGCCACATAAAACTACAATAGAATACAATGCAATTAACGTAGCCAAAATCTGGCGATGTTGTGTGTCGAGCGCCTCCGTGTTTACGTTCACGTGGCTTGTGCTCTTAGCGTAAAGTAGCGCCACCTAGCAAAAACAAGAACCTCTGCTGTCGCAAAGAGGCCGCGCGATGCTTCGTGTCTGTCAGTAGTTAGCTTCGTTGCGTCAATAGTACAATACCTCAAGCGCAGTTTTTGTTATTATTAGTTACTTCAGCTATCTATCGTAATTGTGTATAGTGCGAGAGCGCGCTTGGTCTTTCTGGCGGTAAAGAACCACGGAGACGGTGACTATCGCGCTTGGCGCTTGGTGGTCGAATACCCGCAGTATACGACCAACGATATAATTGTCACAACTTGTGAGATGGTGGCCGTCGTCCACCGGCGACCATGTTTACAACACCTCGCCTGTTGCAGCGTCAACAGCAGGCATATAGTCTCAGAATCGCGATTTCTGCCTACCCCACCTGCATTCGACGCCCCCGTTAGGGGGTTCCCGTCGGAATATCGCCATCCCGTTTGTTACTGAAAAACTAGAATGGTGTGGCTGCCCGACGAAAAAATTTTGAAGATATCTGTACTCATTTTGACACAATCCACGAACGTGACAGACACACGCACACAGACAGATACACGGACACACATACACCAAATTACGGCATATGCCGCGCTTATGCATAGCATCGCGCGGCAAAAACCAACTCAAGCAGTTTCCCGGAGTCAGAACTTCATCATCATCATCATCATCATCATTTTATTTTTTGCACAAATTCAAAACTGCACGACAATAATACATTGAGAATATAGAAGAACTTGGAACGAATGCACCAGGGCGTCATTGGCGGATTTACCTGCGGCTTTCAAAGTTTGGTAGAAAAATTATCCGGCCAAGATCAGACAGGTTTCCGTTTCTTTTTTGATAAGTAAATCCGTTTTGACGACATGTTGCATTTTGTGAAGCTGGGTCCGCAGCGATTTCGAAAATCGGTCCACATTTGCCAGTTATTATCAAACATCAAGTGGCTTACTTTTTGAGACAAAGTGTATACGACACACGTAAAGGGGTGTTTATAGCGACACAACTCAACTCAACTCAACTCAACTGACCCAGTTGAACAGCGTACAGCCAAGTCAGTCGTGTTTTTGTTTATGACGTCACGACCTACAAACCGAGTCAACTGTTGTTCACGCTGTCGAATTGAGTTCAGTTGAGTTGAGTTGAGTTGTGTCGCTATAAACGGGCCTTAATCCACGAAGCTCATTACAACCGTCGCAAGTCATGCGCGAGCTACTACATCATGTAGTTCTGCAGAGGAGACATCCCTGCTTACACAAATCTCCCTTGTTCCCCATCTAAAGAATAGGAAGCATCGTGATTGCGCCCATGGCTAAATATGATACTTTAGAAAGAAAAAAGTTGATTACAGTTGAAGACCATACATAAACAACAAAATCTACAACGTCTTGCACTGAATACAGCAGATATTCAGACGCAAAACTCGCGCTGCCAGTCACAGCAAACTTCGCTCCGCGGTCCACTGTACGGTGCTGCAAATTTAGTCGCATGATCCCAGACCTGTTGGTCGTCTATTCTGTAATTTTCACGATGATAATTGTAACCGTTTAAACCCTGCTGAGTTATAAAAGGTTAACTTAACAAACATCGCTATAGAGTAACACCGCTAGAACGACAGACGACCAAATACGAAATTAACCCTTTAATGGGCTCAGGTACTTACATGCCACATCGAAAAAAACTGGCCGTTGATGAGTGATCTGTTACATTTGATACAGCGAGGAGGGGACAGGTCTCTCCTCGCTGTACCAAATGTAACAGCCTGCACCCATCAACGGCCACTGTACCAATCACCGTATTGCTGAACATGTATAATGGCCCGTTTCTCTGCGGTTTTCACGTGCCCATAAAAGGGTTAACCTGGTCGACTATCGGCGAGGCGGATAGCAATCTGGTTGAAACGCAACTAACCGCGTGAACCCAGAAATTCCAGTTACGCAAAACAAATTCTACAAAAAAGCGACGTCACTCACCAATTGTGTAAGAGACACCGTCCAGCATGAACGTGGCGGCGCTTTTAGCTTTCCGGAACTGGTAAGTTCGGCGGCCGCCGACGCCGCCTCGGGTGCCGCGATGAGAAGACTGGCCCGGCGGTTCGCTGAATGGTCCCGGGTCGTCACGCCCTGGTCTGTCGTCGCTGTCCGCCGTCGGCAACGCCCGATCTTCGCTTCCGTTGTTCGTCGCTGCCGAAGTTCGGCCTCGTCGATCATCGCCGGTCGCCGGCATCAACACCCGACGAAAGCCGGCGGCGACGGCAGAGGTAATGGACGCGCTTAACGGCGAAGGCGACGGGTCGGACTCACTTCCGGCGTCAATATCGCGCTCTTCCGGTAGCGACATGATTGGAACTGCGAGGATGTTTAACGGAAATGAACCGAAGACTATCGACGGGCCGCGCCGTTCGCGCTATCAAGCCGATGCAAATAGCGTCGCACTGCCGCCGCGATGCCGCAGTGAACCGCCTAACGCGTTCGCACCGCTGACCGATCTGCTACCCACACATCCAGATATGTCCGAACTCGCCACCGCCTTCGTCGATCTCTGGACACAACAGAATGATTGTGTAGGTGTGCGTCGCTAGTGCAGACTGCAACGCCTTCTGCACGCCACAAATCGTCGAACTGCGGCCTTGTGTTGGGTGTCGACAGCTGCACGCCACCGCAGCTTAGCAACGAACATAGATGCTTCAGGCCGAGTAGTACGTGCTGTAATATTCAGTATTACAAAGTGACTCTTTTGAATGTGTAATAATAATAATTATCATGATTATAATAATGTGCTGTCAGGCATAGCAAACCTCACCTGCGCCTCATTGCAGGGTGTTTCCACCTGGCGTATTTAATGGCAGGATCCCAGAGCCATTATCTCAGAGGCATTTGCCTGCGCCCGTTGCATTTCTTAACGTTACTTTACTTACTGTGTATGGAACGGCTCGCTATCTGATGTTGTATCCACGGAAACTCTGGTTTTAAACGTAAACCTCTCAACTAGATCTGTAACCATTAGTTTTAATATTTTAATTTTCATATATCTGCGTATATTACGAGTTACAGTTGGTTCTCTACTTTGCTGTGGTGCCTTGAGGACTAAAGTGTTTTCAAGTGTCAGTGTCTGCACGCTGTTTCTTTATAGTGATAAATGTTGTTGTTGTTGTTGTTGTTGTTGTTGTTGCTACCGGCAGGTCTGCGCGTAGCGCAGTCGATGTGACATTTTTACTCAGTGGTCCAAAAATGGGTTTTTCGCCCGCAGGGGCGACACATTGCCCCGACAAACGTAAAATTTGGCACGGCCGTGCCAAATTTCAAATTTGTCGGGCAGAAATGTGGGAATACAGCTCCCAAAACTGTCAAAATTTCGAATTTTTGGCATAAATTTGCCCCTCAGGGGTCACTCATTTGCCCAATTTTTACGAAATTCTCAGATTTTGTACGCGTCTCCAGGTGGATTTTAAGTTTTTAATTTGGCTGCTCTCAATTTACCTTCTACTGACAAACAACTAAGTTATAAGCATTTTCCCGCGGTGGGGGCATATTTCCTCAAATTTTCAATAGCCCCTAGCGGCGAAACTACTGATCGGATCAAAAAAGTTAGGGGGTGCAAAAACGGGACGGATCTCCTCTATCAACATACCAAGCATGGTTGGGATCGTGGGTCGTGCGCCAGCTGTAGACGAAAAAGTGTGATGTTTGTTGTCTGTCTGTCTGTGTGTCACGCTTTGGAATGACGAAGTTTGTGATAACGGAAACGCTATGAAACAGTGTAATTTTCAAAACAATTATGGTACCGTTGCATAGAGGAAGGTTCTAGTTGTGCACCTATATTCAAGTTTCTCTATGAACCCCCTGAATTTTTTAGTGGCAAATTTATACCAAAAATTGGCGATTTTGGCGGCCGTAAGGCCACATTTTTGCCGCGATGCTATGCATAAGCGCGGCCTATGCCGTCATGCGGCGTCTGTGTATCCGTCTGTCTGTGTGTCTGTCTGTGTGTCACGTTCGTGGATCATGTCAAAACGAATAAACGTATCTTCGAACTTTTTTCACCATCGGTAGCAACACCATTCAAATTTTTCCGTACCAAACGGGGTGGCGATATTCCGACGGGAACCCCCCTAACGGGGGCGTCGAATGCAGGTGGGGTAGACAGAAATCGCGATTCTGGTCTAATAGCTGGCTATCGAAGATTGCTGGACGTGCGAACTACGAAGTGACAAAAACAGTTACCGACGACCATGCAGTGTAGATCGCACAGTCGGCGAATCACCAGCGAATGTTTGTTTGTGACGGCCTGCAGCATCGACAAATACGGCGAAGAGAAGAGAACAGAAAAGAATTTAATTTAATTGTACGCAGTGGTATATCTGAAGCCGAAGCACTCACTCACTCACTCACTGCTGCGCTTGACCAGCTGAGGGTCGTAGCGTCCTCCACATCGAACGATCCTGGCCCGCGATCCAGGCAGCACCAACAGATAGGCCGGTGTCTTCTTCCAATTGCTGCAAC
>Ga0209149_1001567_pt1 | contig 11772 bp, 4 predicted proteins | sample WorMetTyACAVOLI2_FD_187423 | JGI IMG/M metagenome (GOLD analysis project Ga0209149, IMG submission 187423) | Marine gutless worms symbiont microbial communities from Max Planck institute for Marine Microbiology, Germany - Olavius algarvensis... ...
TGCCGATGCCTGTGCAAATGGTAACATTGGTTTTCTAATTGCTTATACTATCCAGTTTTCAAAAATGTATACTTTTCCAACTCTCCAAAAAAATCCAGCGAAAACACATAGGAGACCTGACTAAAAAGAGCCACTAAACTTGTTATCAGTTTTTAAAAAAATACCATATACAGAACGTCTTCAAAAACTAAACTTGCCAATGCTAACATATAGAAGATTAAAGGGAGATATGATTGAGGTTTTCAAAATTGTTGATAATATGCATGATGCTTCATTAGTACCTGTACTATCATTGACACTTCACATATCACTGGAGGAAATTCCTTTAAGTTGATGAATCAGCGTTTTTATCATGATGTTAGATAATACTGGGGTATTTATTCATAGGATTATTAATATTTGGAATAGTTTGCCTTTCAATGGTATACCCGCGCCTATGTCCACAGTCCACACCCACACCTATGTCCACATCATGGTCAGCCACACTGTAATCTGAGAACGAGGGAGGGACGTCTGTAGGCCCTATATATGTATCAGCATGCTGTGGGGTAGGGTCAGACCATGCCTAAAGCTGGCATCTGTAGCCTGCAAGCATCTAGAGTATCTGGCTGCAGCTGTAGCCCACTGTCTCTCTATGGCTTCTCCAAGCCCCGCTGAGGCATGACAGTTGAGATCTTAGTTTGGCAGCGTACCGCCTTGAAGGTGCCAAGAAGTACCCGTACGCCGTACCGGTGTTCAAAAAAGTTCCGGTACGGTGTACCGGCGCGTACCGGCTCAACTTAAGCCCTGGATTGTAGAAGATGTGCTTTACTCCCATCCACTAATTCTGCATATATGTGACATTTGGTGTACTATAGGATGACTGTTCTGTGTAGGCTGACATGATGGAGCAGCCAGCCGAGTGTAAAGCAGAGGACATTCAGGCGCCATCTGGTGACGACGATGTTAATGGAATGTCAGTAATAAGCATTGAGTCAGCCAGCCCGGAAAGTGTTCGTAGTGAACTTAACTCTTCCCTCGATGAAGTAGATGACTTCATGGTTGATGTTGATAACGTTGATGCAGACGGTGAGGAGGTAGCCAGCAGTGAGAATGGTACAGAAGACAGGCAGTCTCCAGTCCTCGATGTCGTACAAGAAGAGACATCTGCATTGTCTGAGAATTTTTGTGTTTCTGAAATGGACAGTAAAGAAGTAACCGATGATGATAATCAGTGTGATTCATCGCTCTGTGAAACCACTACACCGTCACCAGAAAATGCTAAAGAGAACTCTGTCAGTGCTAAGGACGTACCGTCTTTCTCCGTTGCAGGAGGTTCAGATAAATGTGGTGATGGAATGGAATTGACTTCAGGAAATACTACCACATTGGAATTAGGTATCATTCTATAGCTGTTTGCTACTGGTTAATTAATACTTTAATGAGCACATAAATACTGCAGAACAATGGACATTATAGAGCAATATGGTGATTAATACACTGGCCATTGATGGGTGGATTGTTACATTTGGTACAGTGAGGAGGGGCCTGGATGGACTGTGGCTCTTGAGCCATCCTGGCTGTACCAAATGTAACAGCCCACCCATCAACAGCCAGTGTACCAATGCATATTATTCGATCTTTGTGACTTATTGTGGTAAGTCTTCTTCTTTCATTAAGCTTATATGTTTACAAAAATCTGCTATTACAGAATTGTAAATAATACCCAGTTATCGTAGGACTTTTTGTGCCATGCGCAGTTTGTATAAGGTGAGAAAGAGAGTTGTGTTTTTACATGCTAATATTAGGCCTAACTGAACTTACTGTGGCTGTTGTTATTATGTCACGATGGCATTAACTGGCAAGATATTGTTTTCCAGTATCTTTGTAGCGATGTTTGTTAACTTTATTTGTTACTTTATTTCATTGTAAAAATGTTTTTTTTAAACGTTTTATCGTCACAAAACTAAGTGGCAGCACCATGCAGTGGGGTTTGCTGTGCCATGCACCACTTGTTTTAAAGCTATTTTTATATGTGTTTAGCATATGTTAAGCAAACTAGTAATTGTTAGATAATTGGTATGTTGGTTACAATAAATTCTTTTACAGTATGTCACGGCAGTGTTACAGTATTGTTAACTGCCATTCTTGCCTCAGTTTTGTACTTTCATTTCAATTTTTTTCAGGTGGATCAGAATCAGTCCATTCTGCGAGAGTGTTGAAGAAGACTTCCAAGAAGACACTGAGTGAACTACATAAAGAGCTGCTGAAAAAGGCAGAAGATCTAAACGTGAGAGCACCTGCGGAACAGCGAATCGAGTGTGAAGGCAGTGGCGATGCTCCGCTGCATGTTGGCGTAAAATCCGAGGACTGCAGTGAAGTTACTGACTGTATTACAAAAAGATTGGAAGGTTCTTGTATTGATACAGATCCTGATGATAGTAGCGACTTAAAGTCATTGGCAGGCACAGATAACGTACATGATGGTTTAAAATGCGAACGATCAAAGTCGAGGAAGGCTGCAAAGCCAGTGAAACGAGAACAGGAGACAGCCACAGAGTTGGTGGAAATTCGTCCTGCGCAGATAATGCTAGCCGAGTGCAGCCTGTGTTCATATACCTGCATGTGTAACATACAGCTTGAAGTTCACGTTGCCGAGGTGCACAGCTCAAATCAAGAACCTGACCATAACGTGCAGCCATATGCGTGTCGATTATGTTCATGGTTTGGCAGCACGAAGGAAGTATACGAGCGTCACATCGCTCATCATCGTGGCCAGCATGTCGTCCGCTATTATACTTGTCCATACTGCCTCTTCTGTACCACAGATATGTCCGTTGTTGAAGCACATCTCCCTTCCACTCATCCCGGAGACAGCTTTCGCTTCGAAGTACTACAGGAAAGCATCTCTTATCGACAGAAGCTGGTTGAATGTCCGGTTTGTCAAGGGCTGTACCAGTGGCAGCAGGATCTCCTTTGTCATTTTCGAGAGTGTCACAATCTGGAATTGCTAGCCAATTATGTGGAGTCAACTTTCACAGAGCAGTCCAAACTGTCCATCATGTGTGTTCCCAAAGAGCTGTTCAGTGACCTCCTGGGCAGGTACGCGGCTGGAGTGGTGGCAGAAGATAGAGAGAATGGACTGGCGAGCAGTAAGACTGCTGAAGATGGTGTCGGTCTGTCGGCTGTGAACATGGTTCCATTGATGCAGCAGCAAACACCTGATGTCGGCACTGTGATTCGTTTCCACTGCAGCTCGTGTGACTTCAGCGACGAAAACTTTGACCTTTTCAGGAAGCACTGTGCATCTCACAGTGCTGCGGCTGCTGCAGATAACGGAGATTACAGCAGAAGTCCTTCGTCCCTGATTAGCATTCCAGCAAGAAGTGGCGTCCGCAACACATATCACTGCCATCTGTGTCCGTTTGAGTGCTCCAAGATGGTTCACTATCGGCGCCATCTCGAAATTCATGAGCGCAACCAGAGCCTTGCCGAAGGATTTCGCTGCGGCTACTGCCACTTTGCTCACTACCGCCAGAACTGTGTGAAGTTTCATCTGGGGAAATACCACGGTGATCGACCGATTAAGATGTCCCGTATAACTGATGGGGTTGAGGTCGAGCTTTCAGAGAGTGATCTGTTGGCACTAAGGTCAAGAAGAGGTCCGGGTGAAGTGCGTACCCAGTCCAGTCCATCACCTTCCATGGTTGTCCTCCGCTCTGACAAGGAGAAACGGCCAACCGTCCGATATGAATCTGAAGGAAATGTCCCTCTAATGGCAATAGAACGATCTAATTCTACAAGGAGGGCTCAGCAGCCGGTGGCAGAAAAAAGTACGGCAGCCGGTGACCAGTCCAACGGTAGTCTGGCTGATCTGGAGGAAGCAAATCGGTTGCTGGACGAGTTTGAGCGAGAACTGTCAACTTCGATGATATACCCAGACCCTGTGAAGTGTCCTCGCTGTGACTTCACGAACCGTGTCCGCGTGAATATGATACGGCATTTGAAGCTGCATCGCGATGAAGACAGTGCACTGTTTGGCATGTCTAATCCACAGGCCGGAAGTGTTGCGGGCCATTTTGACGTGCAGAAAAATGGTTTTCTCGATTCAAAGGCCAATAATCAAAAGCCTCTACTCCGTCAGATCTTGTCTGAAAAACCACTGGTATGTACTTGTAATTTCTGTTGTAATTTGGTCCATGTAGCATTGCTTGGTAAATCAATTGTATGTTTATTGGTGGTACTGTTGTACTGCATAGTCCATTAGATATAGATAGATATAGAGTAGCATATAATAATATACTGTTGTTGTTGGAGTTTTAGTTCAGGTATCAGTAGATAGGTAGATAGTGTCGATTTATATAGCGCATCATCGTATAAAAACCTCTAATAAGCTGGACACACTAGTACTTAGCGAACAAAAATGTTTTCAATGAACGTCCGAAAGACTCGTCACTACACATCAGATCACGGACGGAGGTCAGCCGACAGTGAATTCCAAGTACAGCGACAGCGAAGGACCGACGACCAAGTGAGCTGAGTTGGTAACGAGGCACAAGAAGTTGATGACGACTGGCAGAGCGTAGTCGCTGTCTACTGGCGATGTCTGAGGCTGGCATAACACAATCAATCAGGTACTGCGGGGCTTTGTGTTGCTGACACCGGCACACTGTTATGCCGAGCTTGTACTGCACAGTGCACACGTTCTGGAACGTCCAGCCAGTGCAGCAGACGTGACAGACCACGATCGAATTCAAGGTCACCAGTAATGGTCTAGCATAGATTGGTTGACATAGAGTGGAGATATAGTGGCTACATAGTGAACATATTGGATGTGGATGGTGGTGTGGATATGAATTGTACAAGGTACTAGCATTTCCGTAAGAATTTTTTTTAAATTAGCAGTTTGGCTAATTGCAGATAAATTTGAATAGCCAAATCCAAATTTAATTAGCCAAACTTTACGACAAAAAAATGCTGTACATCTAATCTGTTATGAATTGTTACCTGTACTATGAAACTACAAGACTGCAGTGTGCATGTTCACAGCCATGGTAGCAAATTATTTTCATTTTCTGAAGTAATAAAACTTTAATAGCAATCTTTTGCAAAGAGAAGCAACGAACATTTATTGTTCTACTGTTCTGTCTGCATCAATCTTATCGAACAGTAATGATATGTTAGAGTCTGCATCTCATGTAGGCATATCAACTGATGGTGATGTCTTGCACTAGCTCTGCTTTATTTATACTCACCCTAGTCGGAGTTGGTCGGCTTGGTCCCACAACTGGGAGAGCATCATCCTGATTGTCTTGGTCCCATGACTGTCATTTATTGCATTTTGTGCATTGATATCGACAGTGAGCTTTGCTCCAGCTGCCGCTAAGCATCCCCAGGAAATACACCAAGACCCTTCACTCTCACCTATAGACTAAAAAATTTTCCAGTCAAGGGTATCTTTTTTCGTCGAAGTCCCTGTCCAAATATTCTATTGATGCTATCACCGATGACATCTGATGACCATGAAAGGCCAAAACAGAAGTGATATGCCTCAGTTTGACCTTTCAAGGTCACTTGAGTTTAATGGCAATAGCACCAATTGATTTCAGATTTTCCCTGTCTTGCACCATTTCAGAGATATCAGCGACGAAATGTTGATTACGAAGTTGCAAACAATCGAGTTACTAGAATTTGTCACTTGCAAAAACGTGCCGTCATTGAGAAAAGAGTCGAAAGACATTAATAATCAGGTCTATTTAAGTAACACGAACGTGGCACAAAATTGATTGACAGTTTGGCAAAAGCACCCAGTTTTGACTGCCTAGGTTCAAAATCAATTCTTTTTGTGATTTGGCGAGTGGGTCAGTGAAGTTAAATGGCGCTATATTGTGCAGAGATGAGAACGATTAGATGGGTTGCATGTCTGGTGTCAAATTAAAGGATCTGTGTATTCACTCCAGCATTGTTCGTGTTTCTGTGTATAATTGGTGATGGTTAAATGCTGTACCCACGTACAGTTCTATGAATGTGTATGTTATGATGCCATATAGAATTGCAAGACCGAAGCAGGAAGCAGCTTTGACAGTAATGAAGGCAACGAAGACTCGTTAAAAGTTGTTGCGTCAGACGTATCGCTAGAAAGAGTTGCTCAGTCCACTCCTCAAGACTACAGCGAATTCTGTGCCAAGCTGCCTAGGTCTGACCTCTTTCAGTGTCACCGCTGCCATTTCACGCACCGATTTCCGTCGAAGGTGAAGCGTCATTATCACTACCGGCACTCGAGTGTGATGCCGTATCGATGTGGTCACTGCCCGTTTGAAGCCGTTGAACGTGGCAAAGTGGTGAAGCATTGGCAGGTCATGCACCAGTCACTGCCAATGTCAGTAATACAGCAAGAAAGTGGTGGTAGTTCTGCAGATGCTGTCTCAACGCCGGTGTTCACAGATAACAATGATAGCATTGTGAATGAGTTACCTGATATGAACTTGAATCTTTCGGAAATAGTGAAGCATGAACCTATTGATTTTGACTGTGAAGCTCCAGCTCTTGATTATTATCCAATAACAGACAATACATCTACTCTTAGTGAGGATCAGAAGACAACGTTGTCGACGGATGGCAACAAGTCACCTATGACAACGGACTTCCAGTCAGGCTTGGAGTTGGAGAATGGTGTTGACCAGGTTGGAAGTGTCCGCGGTGGTCGGATGTGTCGGAGGCAGTTCCAGTGTGCCTACTGTGGCGTGATCTCGCGATGGAACCGCCGCGACATATGTCTGCACGTGATGCATGTTCACTTGCAGCGTCGCATCTTCACATGCCGCTACTGCAGCTTCGGCAACAGCAAGAGCAAGATGCTGGTTCGAGCACACTGTGTCAAGTTTCATCCGAACCGCGTCGTTTCCGTTCGCGACGATACGAGCATTGCCAATGCAGTCACGGCAGTTGACGAGAGAAATGGCGTGGTTACTGTTGCATTTGCACCGAGTGGATCACCGATATTGGATTCAGACAAACTTCAAGAGTACATGGCACGGAACAAGTTGACTCCTATGATGTCTGTAAACAAGAGCAGGGCAGCAGCACCATCGTCAAGGTACAAGCCCAGTGAACAGTCGTCGCCTGTTAATGAAGGCCACAAGCATCATTTGAGACCAAGAAATGCATCTAAAGAATCACTTAATACACAGTCTACTGCAGCTGAAGGAAACGTTTCTGTGTCAAAAGCCCGCTGGAAATGCCGATTGTGCGGGTTTGCCAATGAACGCATTGGCCGTGTTAAATACCACATTATCTGTCGCCATCTGAACCTGAAACCGTTCAGTTGTCCACACTGTCATCTGTACTTGTGGAAAGTGCAGGCTGTGGAGTCGCACATCGACAGATGTCATCCGGGACTGGAACGTTCGGTTGTTGCGACTGTGGACGAGATGTCGTCGTATTTGAAACGTAACGTCGAACAAACAGTATCGGACGTTGACAGCAGTAGCAAGTCATCGGCTGTGCAAGCCAAGTCTTCTCTGTCGCCGACACTGTCACCAGCTACTCGATCAACTGTCATTTCAGTGTCGTCCAATAAGCCGACTTATTTCCGATGCAAATTGTGTGGATTTCAGGACATGCGCAACGACAAGACGAAATACCACATTGTAAAGCAGCACCTGAAGCTGCGCCAGTTCAGCTGTCCGTACTGCCATCTGTATCTGTGGGGCCGGCAGCAGGTGGCTAGACATGTTGAGGAGAAACATCCTGGGTTTGAAGTACGAATTCAGAGAACATTCCAGGAGTACGAGCAGTTTCTGAGGAACAACGTCTGTAAAGTTGAGGTGGTGGGTAATTCGACGGTTGTGTCGCAAGCTGGTCCACTGTCGCCATCTGCAAGCGTGAGTGGTGATCAGCTGATGCCGTATCAGCGCTCGACGACCCTCGTTGCCCGGCTGCCGTGCGATCTCTGCTCGTTTGTCACCGACAGCGAGATGTCACTGTCAGCACATCGGCGCTCGCATCGCCTCTACCAGTGCATGCACTGCCGCTTTCGGCATACACTAGTTGCCAAGGTGCAGAGCCATTGTCTATCAATGCATCCTACTCAGCCAGTCCAGTACAAACAGTGGACACCGTCGGCGCTTTCGTCACTTGCATCGTCTCATAGTGATTTGGTCGACATTAAGGACGAAGTTAGTGACTGTCTGAAGTTCTACCCGTGTGATTTCTGCCCGTCACACTTCAACACGCAGTCTGCTCTCGATGGCCATCTTACACTGGTACATGACCAGGTATACAGTTGCCACCTGTGCGCTGCAAAGACGTCGAGCAGAGAAGATCTAGAGATGCACACACATGAAGAACATCCAGGAGAGCCTGTTGTGGTAGACATTGTTCCATCTGACAACACTAATGAGTACGGCAGCAACCAATTGAAACGGCCGCCAGACGGCAGCAAATATGATGATGGAAATGATGATGCAGATCAGGAATGTGCTAAGCGACAGAAGCTTGACAGTACTGTTGCCACTGACAGCAACTTGTCACTTTACAAGTGTCGACTCTGTCCGTACTCTTGTCACAAAGTTACTGTCATGCGACATCATGTTATGTCACACCTGCGGTATCATCCGTACATGTGTCCGTACTGTAATGTACTTCGTTCTGTTAAGAGCTTTCCAGTGAAGAAACACATACGGTTAAAACATCCTGGGAAAGAGGAACGCTTTCTTTTTGTCCGAAATAAAGTCTTAGAAAACAAAGTGGAAAAGTCATTTTACCATGTGCCGCCGGTTAACTCTACGCTGGTTAATGGATCTAGAAATAGCGGATATGTTAAGAACAGCTGTGACAATGATGGCAATGATTCGGACGAGCAGCCTCCGCAGCTGGAGAGGGAAGTGGAACCAGTCAAGTTGACAATAGGCCTGTCTTCATCACAGATCAGCCAGCACAAAGTTCTCTACCGGTGCATGATGTGTGGGCTCAAAACTCACATTCGCATGGACATGAGACATCATCTCATGCGTGAGATACAGTACAAGCCTTTCAAGTAAATTTTTGTTTGACTTATTACATCACAATATTTGTCATGGTTTTAATATAGACATGCTGCATAATTGGGGCTGCTGCTTTTGATAATTTAATTGATTTTTGTTTAATTAAATCCATTTAAATTTTAGTAGGTATTCTTCTAAAGATTTATTTAACATTAACTGATCATTTTATGAGAATTGTTTGAGATTATAAACACTAGGTGAATGTAGTGCTTGTGAATTAAAGTGTATCGAGTTGCTTCAGTAATTATATTTAATGACTTTTCACATTTATTTTTGCTTATTTAAGTTTTTTAACAATTAAATGGTATTGATTGATTAACTAAAAATTCTTAATCAGTATCAGTGTTTGCTGCAACCTGTAGGTTTCATGCGTTTGCAAGATTTTTCGGTCACATAAATCCCAGAATTGAGGCGGTCCAGCGTGGGGATCGGGAGATCAGGGGCCCAATTTACAAAAGATCTTAAGACAATCTTACAGTCGTCTTAAAACAAACTTACAACAGTCGTAAGATAATCTTACAACAGTGTCAGTTTACAAAAAATATTACAATACACTTGAGACAAACTTATGACGGAACTTGTGATAATCTTAAGACCACCAGTGAGCTGAGGTAATAATTCAAAATGTAAACATAAACGTGATAAATAATGAATTGAATGCTGTTTTGATGTGATGATTTCGATGTCTTGTCGTAGTTTATACAGCGTAATGTCAAAGTAGTCAAAAAACTTGAGAAACAATAAAACACTTTGGTTATTGACTTAGGAATTTTTCTAAATTTTTCTTGGGGAATTCTTGACTATTTGACTTGGAACGATTTATGAAAAATTGGAAAATTGCTTCAGAATTTTTAGAGGCGGGTCTTGGACACTGATTTTCGGCTTTTGTAATAGGTTGCTATTTTTAATTGTGATTATCTCACGACAGTCTTATGATCCTCAATGATAAGTTACATAAATGAACTTACAATTATCTTAAGAAAATATTACAGTATCTTAAGTCAAGAATTTAAGAACTTTATGATGATAGGACTTAAGACAGCCTTAACGTTAAAATCTTAAGATTCTTTGTAAATCGGGCCCTAGGATCCTCGGGTGTGAATGCCTACTGACACCTTTAATTGTGAATATACCTTTTGTAGATGTCTACACTGTCCATACATGGAGCTGTGTAGGTGGAGCCCTTTAATTGTGAATATACCTTTTGTAGGTGTCTACACTGTCCATACACGGAGCCATGCAGATGGAGTATGCGCAAACACTTCCGTACAAAGCACATTGGTCTTGATGTTGCCGTGACAGACATGCGTGATCCAGAGCAGGATAAACGCATTGAACGGATGCTGGAAGAGTGTACTATCCCACTAAAGGATGTGAGTGACAACGATCTGTTAGTGTGGAAGCCGCGAGTTTCGTCTCCACAGCACGGCATTGCAAACCGCTCAAGCGAAGATTCTTCCTCGACAGTATCGGAACAGCCTGCCAGCGTAATCCCGGAAATGATCCGCACTGGCGTTACTTCTCCGTTGAGTGTTGCGCTAAAGCTGCACCGTTGTCCGCACTGCCTGTACACCAACTCGAACCTGAAGCTGCTTCGTAGCCACATGGTGAAGCATGGCCCCTGTCGACTGCAGTGTGCCCACTGTGACCACAAAGGACACTACCCAAGCCGTATCTACAAGCACATTCGCCGGCACCACCCAGGTCGATCATTCCGTGTTGTGCAGGTGCCCACAGACGAAGAGCCAAAGATGCTGCCTCAGCTTGACGTACAGCCACGACCACACAAGCCGTCAAAGCCATCTCCAGGTGAAGTACTGTTACCACGTTCATTGTTGTCATTTTGTTTGCTTAATAAAGACCACTCAACTTAACCCTTTAATCGCCAGATTAAAACCGCAGAGCAACGGACCATCATATAGCAATACAGTGATTGGTACACTGGCCATTGATGGGTGGGCTGTTACATTTGGTACAGTGAGGAGGGGACTGGGTGGGGCCGCACCCCGCCCCGGTCCCTCCTCGCTGTACCAAATGTAACAGCCCACCCATCAACGGCCAGTGTACCAACTTCGTATTATTCAGTGTAGCACTGTAATTGCCTTTGGAGTCTAAAGGGCTAACGTGGACCCGACATAATCAGAGAACTGGTACAAGATTGAGGTCAATCGAGCAGGTTCGTATTTGGCCCTAACTGACTCTGAGCGCAAGACAAGAAGAATGACCACTAATCAATCATGCTATACTAACGTGCTTTCTTACAGTGTCAGTTCCTCTGCAGTTTGTGTTCAGTTTTGTTAAGACATCCATGGAACCAGGAATAACTAAAAAAGGTGTTGACTGTTCAGTTAAGACAATCTGTTCTCGATAATTTGGTGTGCCAATTTATAATCTGATGGAATTTGCTGTGGTTTTGTAAGATTTATTCTGTATTCTCTTATTGTACTCCACTTAACTGGGGCAGTAAGCATTGTCCTCGTCCATCTGTCACATCGACTTATTGTCATACACAGGAAATTTTGCTGCTAAATGATTGAGAAAATGCCAAAAATCCCCTAATGGATAACACCACAAAATTTAGGAGATGCATATTTATGTGTTAAGCTGTATAATTAGCATAAACATTGCTCTTCGTTTGTCCGCCCATTTGTCAGTCTTTAAGTGACTTTATTTTATTTTTGCCGTGCATCAAGCACGGCCTCGGCCATCATGCGGCGGTGTCTGGCTGTCTGTCCGTCACGTTCGTGGA
>Ga0209149_1001568_pt1 | contig 11771 bp, 10 predicted proteins | sample WorMetTyACAVOLI2_FD_187423 | JGI IMG/M metagenome (GOLD analysis project Ga0209149, IMG submission 187423) | Marine gutless worms symbiont microbial communities from Max Planck institute for Marine Microbiology, Germany - Olavius algarvensis... ...
ACGTGGTGCACCCACCCGTATCACGTGGTCTCGCAGTGTTCGCTGATGCCTGGCTGTCGGGTTGGCTTGCGGAGATCAGCGCCGACTTACGGGAAACGGTAGCGCATTAGAGGTGGTTCCACGACGATGCGCAATACAAATCCACGACTTTACTTTTTTACTTTTACCCACAAACAGACATTACTGAAAACAATACCGCCTTCGCTACGCATTCGCTGTGCGGGTTGTATAACTATATGACTTGAAATAGAACAACATCTCAGTTAGGTCTACTGAGCGTTTCAGTGAACACTGAACAGCACGCTCTAGGCCTAATGGATGCATTATCAGTAGGCTTCATAAAATATTAGTCATCGTCTCATCCAGTCGCCGCCAGATGCAGAGTCAGTTCGGTAGGTGGCGCTCGTGAGAGATTCTCGGCAGTGTTTGTAAACGTCATCAGGTGTTTGCATGTACAGACTGTAGCTGCGCAACTCGCCCGTCGAATCGCCCTCATAGTAGTTCTCCAGCTGGTCGCACTCGTCATCAGTTAGCTGCTGCAGGTTGCTATAGTAACTGGCTCCCGGGGCTGTCTTGCTTGACGACGAGACGATGGTACGAGCCTCGTTCTCCATCTCGCGATTGTAGAAGTAGTTGAAGTTGGATACGATCACCGGCACCGGCAGAGCGATTGTCAGCACTCCTGCAATAGCGCACAGCGACCCCACGAGCTTGCCCCACGCACTAACTGGAAACATGTCACCATAGCCAACCGTTGTCATGGTTACGACCGCCCACCAGAACGCATCCGGGATGCTGGTGAAGCGCGATTCTCCAGGAGTCTCAGGAGTCTCAGCGAAATAGATAGCACTGGAGAAGAGGACGACGCAGATGAAGAGGAAAAAGATGAGTAATCCGAGCTCGCGCATGCTCGCTCTGATCGTTTGGCCGAGGATCTGTAGACCCTTGGAGTGTCGTGACAGTTTGAAGATGCGGAACACGCGTACAAGTCGGATGACGCGCAGAACGGCCAGCGACATGGCCTGATTGCTGGCGCGTCCTTGATCTGCGCCGTCGTCTGCTAGTTCAGTGCCGAGAGTAATGAAGTAAGGCAGGATCGCAAGCAGGTCGATAATGTTCATCACATCACAGAAGAACGCCAGGTGGTTTGGTGCAGCGGCCAACCGAATCAGGAACTCAGCACTGAACCAGACAATGCAGACGGTCTCGATGACGAAGAACGGGTCAGCGAAGTTGATTGGCGAGTCTTCGTCGACGTTTCGGCTGTCGTTGAGAGACGTCGACGTGGTGTTGCGAGCAAGCTGCGTCGATTGTTGTTTCAGGCCGGGCAGCGTCTCGAGACAGAACGTCACGATTGACAGCAGAATCACGGTGACAGACACGACAGCGATCAGTTTGGCGGCCAGTGAACTGTCTGGATCAGTCTGGCGGCCAGCGAACTGTCTGGATGCTCGAACAGCAGCCAGACTCGCCTCTGCAGCGCGTTGGATGGCATCGGCTGCTCCTCCTCGCGGCTGAATCCTTCGTCGTCGCGGTACTTGTCGATGACCGCGTCTCCGAGCTCGTAGAACGTTATCTCGTCGAGAAAGACGTCGAGCGGCACGTTGTTCGGCCGACGCAGACGCCCTGCGCTCTGGTAGTAGTAGAGAATCGCGTCAAAGCTGGCGCGGTTGCGCTCGAAGAAGTACTCGTTGCGCAGAGGGTCGTAGAAGCGGTCTCTGCGGTCGGCGTCTCCGAGCAGCGTGTCTGGAAAGCGCTGGAGCGTCACGAGGCGCGTTTCGACTCGAAGTCCACTCACGTTGATGACGACGCGTTCACCGCAGTCGCCACTTGCACTGCCTTCCACAGCCATTTCACTCTCGACGGACGTGGACCAGATTCCACCGCATTCCACATTCCACTCTCGACGGACGTGGAACAGCCTAGTTGACGACGACGACGACGACGATGTTGAGCGGCAGACGACACGGCGGCGCTGCCCATCTCAACAGTCGCCGAGATGATGTCGCGGTCTTCTGCCTCGTCTCCTGACACGCAGACACTAGCCACTAGTCTTGCACGTTGTGACTATTCTTACGTAAATACTTTCTTACGTCGTTCCTATGTCACTAAATACATCCAGGAATTGTTACAAGGCCAATGAAATCGATGCCAAGTGCATAGACGTCCGTTTTCTCTCAGAAAACCAACGTCTGAGACATAACTACTTCCGATTTCATCGCCGCAATCGTGAAATTTTAATTACAGACGAAAAGCGAACATGCAGCATCAATAATCATTCGTCTTGTCATCGTTCTAAGTTTCTTGTTAACTTTTTAAAAACATAGTAATAGTTAGAATTATTTGAGTCTTTCGTTGTCAATTTCAAGTGGAAATGTGATTTCCTTGTGGTTTCCGACCAAAATTGCCACTTTCGGCCGCCATAATAGAAAAACAAACAGTGGTAAGCTACAAATGTTTCACCTTTTGTAGCCAAGCACACCACGGTTATTCTCGTAGCTCCGAACCGTTAGCCTACGGAGTGACAGAGCAAATATCGGACAGAAAGCAGTGGGGAGGGGGTAATTCCCCCACGAGCATTAAGGGATATAACCGTGTAGAAATCTCGGAGTACATGATCACAGAGGACAAGAATTGAGCCTTTCGGTGAACGACCACTTAACCCGTTCAGTCACAAATTATATTATACTATATTAATGCCAGCAGGACTCAAAGGCCAGCGAACACGTATCACAAGTTTACACCTTTTGATGCACGATGTACTATATATAGTATGCAGTGACCGAAAGGGTAGACTACAGTGTATAGTAAGTAACAGAAAAAGTTAACAAGAAACTTAGCTATCGCTAACATGCCGCTCATAAAAGTCCTTGAACCGATCGAATAAGACAGTAATAATCAGCCTAACTGCATGCTCACATGCGTATGACGTCCGACCGCTGTTAATGACTTCGTACATTATAATTATATGATGTATTTTGGCAGATATAATGAAACCGTTCACGGTACCTGAAATGATCTTAAAAAGTCACTCAAGATCATCGGCGTAAAAATGCCATCCTTCATCAGTCGCCAGGACTTTCTATCAGAGATAATGCACTATCTCGACACAAACACCAACCAACGACATGGAACTTGTTCCAAAACAATTTGCGTGAGCCGGACATGCAAAGTGACTGTTTTCGTTGTACACTGTCGAAGACGTTTCTTTTTGAACAGTAGGCCTACTCGGTACATTGAGCGCATTAGAGGCGCTATTTTTGCGACGATGCGCTATATAAATTGACATTGACGTACATTTACAAAATCGCTGAAATGACCTTGAAGGTGTAATTATTTCACGCGATGGTCTATCCACAGAGAACACATCGAGAACCATATTATGAAGAGAACATCACAGCATAGACATACATTGCAACTGGGCAGGAACTAGCGCAGTTACAGACGACAATATTCCGCAAGCACTGAACACAACCAACGAAATGAAGCTGGCGAGCAGCACGGTCGTCTATGACACTGCTGCACACGGGATCCGGACATTTCCCCCCTGGACATATTCCGCCACCTGACAATCCCCCCTCCCGGACAATTCCCCCTTCATTTTCATGGTGTAGTACATTCCCCCCTTTCACCACCACCATCCACCAATCTACAATGTAAAGCGATCTACCGTTGCGTGTACAAAATTGATAGCGCTTTTTGGAATATTGGTTAGTGTCCGTTTTCAGGGTTAGGGACGTTGGGGCCAGGACCCCACGTCGTGGGTCGCCGGTTAGGGTTGGGTCAGGACCCCACGTCATGGGTCGGTTAGGTTCAGGACCCCGAGTCATGGGACGGTTTTCAGGGTCAAGGGTATGGGCTAGGGTTAGAGCCAGTTTTCAAATCTTCGCTTTATTATCCGTCCTAGGCAGGAAGGGAAATTGTGCAGGCGGGGATGTCGGGGGAGGATATGTCCGAGGGGGGAATGTCCAGGGGGATGTTCTACACTGCTCCACACAGCCGTGTTATCAGGCGCAACTAGCTGCGTCCAGTCCGTTTCTCGTCGCTCTCACAACTTGCACACTGCCAGTTCCCCCCACATTGACGGCTGTGCTGCCACGCGGCGCAGCATTGCATCGCAGACGTTGTGGGCGATCGAGCTTAGCTGGGCGTCAATGTCAATGTCACTGCGTCTATCGTCGTTCGATCGAACGGCGACGCCGTGTCCAATCGATACATGTCAGATCGCTCGCAACACCAGTAGGCCTACAGCTTACATCGACAGCAATCTACAGCGCCATCGCCGCTACATTCTCTCTCGATCTCGTGCACAGCCAGGACCAGCTAACTGATAGACAGATCTCGCTCCGTGTGTCAATCAATATATAGGCTACTTCATTATGTTGTCCCCCAAGACTCATTCAACTTCGATAAAAATTTCAACGTGTGATACGGTTTAATCATCATCATCATCATCATCATCATATTTATTCGCCATGTAATAACAGTAAAAAAAGAAAGTAAAAACAGAAAATATACATGGCGGGCGGGGGCGGGGGCGGGGGGTGCTGCCAGTGACGCCAATAGCCCATGTTGACAATCCAGTCCGGTATGTATACACAAAATGTGAAAAACAACAAACAAAAGCCTTCATAAAAGCCAGAAAGAGGAAAGTTTAAATTTTGACCCAAAAATCACCAAAAAAAACTATTTTGAAGTAAAATTTTTAATAGGCAATTCGGGCATAGCCAAGCTCACGAGCGTCACGGTCAAATACGGAAAAAAAACGATCTCTATAGTAACGCTCGGCTAGAATAGGAACGTACTGATTTTTGATCGATTTTGGCGGCGTCTGATAGTAGCCCACTTTGTGGCTGCGATCGAGTCACGCCCGTGTGGTCCCACTCGTTGTGAGTGGGTGTCGTTGATGAGCGCAGTCAACTGGAGCCTGATCGATGTCGTCTCATTGAGCGACCTTCGACTGACCACCTCGACCCACTCTCGACCCAAACACACGCAGTCCAGCCGTGCTCGCTCGCTGAAGTTAATCAGCTACAAACTAGTCAGAGCTCGGTTGCTTTACGCGACACTGTCAGCCGCTCGGCATACATCATCGCTGCTCTGCTTGTACACAAATGATACGATAGCCTACTCATAATAGACCGAAAGTAGTTCACGCGACCAGTTTAGTGATGAGACAACTCTGACAAATAATCGATACTTTCATGTCATCTGCTAAATTTAAATTGTCGTCGTCGACCAGCCACAAACTATGCACAACCTATGTGTGTATCAGTCACACGGCGACGATGTTATGAGGACCTAGCAGTATAGCTAGATCGAAGTCAGACTCCCATAGGTCAGAGTAACGCCGTCATCCCAGCACGGGAAAATAATGTCGTCGGCCTGCTGCTTTGGTAATCTGCCATGACATTGACCAGCCCGGCTTCGCTTGGTGCTAGCTGTAGGGGGTGCTAATAAAATTGCTGCTAGCGCATCTGATGTAGAGTCCACCTTGAACTACAATTTCATCGACGTATACGTGCGACCGACGCTGTATAGCGAGTTACTACTACATAACGTCATTTGAACATTACACGAGAAACAAGCAAAATAAAATAAAATATATCTATCGAGGGTCTAAAAAAACATTAAGTAAACAAAATATTTAAAAGCCAAAAATCACTTGGTTTCTCACGATGAACTGAGGCGGGTTTCTCTGAAAATGTCGGTTTAATTGCGTGTCGGACACTCGTTCTTGTAGATAACTCGTACAAGTTCGTATCACAGTCACATCATACAAGTTGTGACCTTAACTTAAATAGCGTAAAACTCCAACTGACGTACAGCTACAGGGTGGGCCTAAAAGCGACGCCAAACTAAAGCGCCCAAACTGATTTGCATGATTTCCGTTAGGCCTACGCAAATAGCAGTAAAATCTTCTTATTTACATTTGTTTTTTCAGTCAGTGCAAAAAAATCATACAAATAAATCGCAGCCTCAATTATAGCCACCCGTGCACCCTGTAGCCTGCCTAGCTAAGGCTAGCTCGTCTAGAGCGTCATGAAATGGCATCACTGAAGCTCGAGTAACAGCGAACGTAGGCCTGTTCAGTTTTTGTTACGCTCAGCTATTGCTACAGCGCGACTTAGCGAAGGCGGCGTCAGCGTGTCTGTCTGTCACACATTGGCATTGAGTCAAAGCTAACAATCACAGAATTACGCGGTCTTCAATTCACCGACGGCTAGCCCAGGGACTCTTATAGTTTTTCAGCTTTCATGCCCAGGTCCAAGAAAAGGTAAAGGTAAAGGTCTGGACACTTGCTATAGCGCCACTTACATGAGTCAGACTAGTGACCAGCAGCACTTTACAATCTCAGAAGTGGCAGCTGATTGGCATGAGCTAATGGTGCCGCAGCGCATTATGTGGCCATGCCCGCGATAACGGACAACTGGACCCAGGGTGCAGCTAGTAGACACACCATCGCCCAAATCAGCCACACTCGGCCTCCACCCCGTAGCCGTATCTACTACTCATTTCCCGTCCCGCTGAGGGTAGGAGGCTGAGTTGCTCTGAGCACACAGTAGGTTAGCAACTTGCTCAAAGTTGCTTGCAGTGGACCAGGTGTGAGTTGAACACCCTATAAGCGAGGGTTTCACATAAGCCTATTTTTGACCAATAAATCGTTGGTGCCAATCTCATAGACTGCTGCCAAAACTAACATTATGTGATTCGGCTCGTCGGCAAATTTTAAAACAGTCAACGAATTTTATTGTTTTGTACTTTTTACTTTTTAACTATTAGGCTAACACATCGGTTTTAATGTGTGTGCAAAGTGCAACTTGCAACTATATACCTCACAAATAATTGACTCACAAATCAGTCACCAGTTTAAACGCGAACGTACGACGGGCGGCGCCATCGGTACGGACAGCACGGTACGGTACGTACCACTTTTCAGTAGCCCAGTTTTGCCGTGCCGTGTTCTGTTGGTAAAAAATTCTCAAAGAAGTCGGTGGTTTATTCGTCTTAAGTTACCTCATTTCGGTACATTTGATGTTCGACCGTTTTTCCAATAATAATACAGTTTCAACATGTTCTTGAGTTACAGAGTTGTCAATCCCCCCTTGGAGATCCACGCCAGACCCCTTCCTCCCTACTTTTCAGCGCACTGTGATTGTTTAGTTGCGCCTTAGTACTCCTACTTACTTACCTTAAATTACCTTACCTTACCCATCCGACCATCCCTTTCCTTCCCTTCCCGCTTCATTCCCATCCCTCCCGCAGAGCGGCCTCCAACCCAGCTCAGGGGTCCGGGAAGCGATGCGAGCCCAAGCTCCCCCGGGGGTGCGGGGCGGAGCCCCGGCCGCGAAAGCATTTTTGGTACATTTTGAGCCCAGAAATCGTGTGTGAGATTTGGGATCTAAACCCGACTTTCACGACGCTATCACACACGATTTCTGGGCTCAAAATGATTCATTCCGTCAGCCTCACCAGTCTTGTCTCGATTCACCTCCTCAATCCTCATGCACTTGTCAACCCATCTCTCTCATCATCCCCGCTCGCGTCTTTCACTCCAGGCTCAAAACTTACTTTTTCAACAAACCCTTCCCACCTTAGATTTCTTTTACCTACTGGACTGCCTCATGGTAACAGGACTGGACCGGACCTATCATGCTCATCATTTTATTTTTAGTTTCACATTTTTGTTTATTCCGTGTAAAGCTACCCGTCAGCTTTTTACTGCACGTTAAATACACACTATCGTATCTTCTTGCTTGTGATAGTGTTACAACCATGTTACAAACAACCTTGCAGATTGGAGCTACACAATTTTATTACGGTCTGTAGGCCTATAGACTAACTGTCAAAACGGTTACCACTGTACCACGTGATCCTGACTTTGTGACACCTTTAGTAAAATCCCTCATGGTCAAGCGTAGGAAATTACGCAAACAGGGTAGAAAGAATAGATTAGCACATTTAGCCGATTCCAGCCCTAAAGAATTATGGAAAACGTGGTCAGGGGTAAACCGTAAAAGTAATTCTAGACCGATCGATGATGATGTCTACTTGCGTAATCCCGACATAGTGAATAACTACTTTGCAGGCATTGCTACTGATAATGGTTATATAAAGAGTGATGTGTTGAATTTTCGTCGTATTGATGGGACTCAAGACTGCAGAGTATGGAATTTTTCAGATTATGAGGTTGAATTACACCTTCGTAAGATTAGAAATACGTCTTCAGGTTATAATGATTTACTATAATGGGTTTTTAAACAGTGTTCTTATGAATTAGCCAGTATTGTCGCCGCTATTTTTAACAAATCCTTTCAGACAGGCACCGCGTTCCTGTGGACTGGCTCAGCAGTCACTCCAGTCCCTAGACACCTCGTCCTACTGGCCTTAGTGACTATCGTCCAATAATCTGTCACTCCAATTTTGTCTCGCGTGCCAGAAAAAAATTGTTATGCGACAGCTGGTTGAGACCGGGCATAACTAAAGATATATTGGCTGACCGGTTTGGCTTTCGGCAGTACCTACCACTAGTGCGTTGGTACATTTTATGCACCATGCTACGTTAATGCTAGAAAATAATTCATATGTACTGTACGTCCTTCGCTAATCGACTTTTCCGAGGCATTTGATGTGGTTAAACGACAGACGGACGGCTCGTGCCATAAGCCGAACTTCACGTAGTAACGTTCGGCTTATCATCAGCTCTGGGCGACATACAGCTGGCTGGAGACGTCAAGATATTATGCACACCACTGACACCAGTGTGATTAATGCCATCGCGTGCGTCTGTTACAGTAAGCTGAATACGCAGTCAGCTTTTGAACCTGTCAGTTAATTTTAGTCACACTGAAACAGTGACGTATTGGTCCAACTGATCGCAATGGACGACACTGCATGCACAGTGCAACGTTCATCCATCAGAAATCGATCAATTAGCACCACCAGCAGCAGCAGGACCGGCGGCACGTTGAGACAGACAGACGGACGGACGGCGGCACGCTGTCACAGTCAATGTCAGATACAGCGGCCGCTGAGCTCTATTGCTCTAATGTAGTCACTCGTAATAGCATCCTTCCCCTTACCTCCACTTGGCCACATCTGAGATGTGATGTTGGTGTGGAGGAAAGGGAATATAGAGAAAACTGTCTCTATCTTGCAGTATTGTGTACTATTATAATGGTGCACAAAGATACGAGCAGTTCTTACAGGTCGGTCAACTGTATCGGGCTTTGGTCTAGCTCAGTTTAGCTCTCTTCCGAGCACCTCTGTGTCTTTGGTCTTCATGGTGCTATATATGTATTAAATTTTTTTTGCTTACATCCTTCTGTTTACCTTTCCTTCTCTTTATCTTTTAGTGAGCTGAGCCTGATGAGATTGGCCCTTGACTTGGTTGACTATCATCATCCTTCAGTGCTATGACACTGTTGGTTGGGTCATGTGACCAGTAAAATCGTCTCCGAAATGACCTATAATGAATGTGTCGAGTGAGACGTTAAACTCTACTATACCATACCGTACCGTAATAGCAGGAGGGAAACGAGCAATTGAATGAAATAGTCTCAACAAATATTAGTTACACAATTTACACTCAACGCTCACGAAGTAATCGCAGTAATTAATATTGACGAAAACAACAAAAACACAACAACAATAACAAGTGTTGACAGGCACATCAAACCTCGCTCCATGCCCCACTCCACGGTGCGAATTCAACGGTATTATCACAAAGCAACTGCCAGTCTATGCTGTAACCTGTCCAATGATGCTATTAACACGCAAGCATCGCTACAAACAAAGTTATAAACAGTAGACAGACGCCCATACTCGACACGTCGCCCGCTACAGCTAGGTTAGGTAACCAGGGTATATGGCGGCGGCCGGCAACACCACTCAGAGAAGATGGTCGATATTTAACTGCAAGTTTCCTCCAATCCAATCAGTGCAACACACCACAAAATAAAAACACATCAATATCAAAAAAAAAATAAACAACACAAACTAAAAGCCACATTCCAACACTTCTTGAAACTACTCGGATGCATAAGTCATCACGTCTGTTCATATTCTAGTTTTCCCTCATGACCAGGCGTTCCACACATTCTCACGTCATTCAATGATCTACATTTTCTTATCTACTGCAAAAATTTCAGTAATTCGGTTATAAGCCAGTTCGTTACATGCAACGAGTTAATTTACAACATATCGAATCATCTTGAAAGGAAGACGGTCGATAAGCGGCCCCCTCCATGCAAAACGGCCTTCAACATTTTGTTGTTTCGTTAAGTAAAGTTCTTGTGGCTGTCCAATCCATTATTAGCCGGGCATATCATGATACATGGCGTAAAAGATCGGTCGTCCAAGCTGTTTACTATCAGTACGTGGTAGAACACACCATCAAGGTTCAAGACACAGGCCTAATGCTACGCTATCAGCTATCACTTCGCTGTGCCTGCAATCTGTGTCTGTCAGCCTCGTGACGTGATCGACATTCACTGCTGAACCCTGTAACCTTAACATGGCAACGTACGTTACGTTACGTCAATTATGTACAACTCGTGTAGCGAATGTGAACGGTCTGCGTAATGTAGTTGACTGACAAGCTACAACGCCACACACATCATTGTCTGTCCAATGCTATGCATGGACAGAATATAAAATTACCTGTGTAGGTGTGTGTGTGTGTCCGTCACACTTTCTGTCAACTCGCCAGGTCAGACACCTCAACGGATTTTTACAGATGACGCAGATTTACGCAAGAATGTGCCTTTTGGGGTCTCGATGATGAATAATCACATTTAGGGGTCTAAAGTCCCCCAAAACCCGCATTTTGGGAGACTGAACAGGCATTTCAAGCCAAATATGCAAAATTCAAACGTCAGCGTCAAGCATGACTGTTCTACAACGTGTGTGTCACGTGGTACAAGTTATGACACGCTTCTTGTCTCTGCACCTCTTGACTCTCGAGTCTTAACCACCATGAAAGGCACGACCAGCTCGACTCGTGCTGTTTCCAGTCTACACAGCAAATCTGAACTACACACGCTCTTCGTTCTTGAGCTCAAACGCCACGTACAGACGGACCACGTGACCTTGCCTGTCAATCAATACACGGCAGTTTCTGGGGACATATGATCATCTGGTTCTAAAATCGAGTGCCATCCACTCGTCAGTTGATTTATTATGTACCTGAGTGACCGCTAACCCGAGTGACTTCACCTCTGACGTTGTCTGCCTAAAATGGCACGGCCGCTTGTGACTGTTGGGTGTACGAAATAATTTTCCACATTTTTTTATTTCCCCATCTGTCACAGGTGCCTGTGACAGACAAACAGACAGACAGAGAGACAGACAGTGTATGTAATACATAATGTAGCAGTCCTAGTGAGAGGGTCACATAATAAATTTATGGTAGAGCACATGACATTTCTCATGAATATTTATTAAGTACATATGAATTTGCATACAGAAACGGGTTGAACAAGGCCGCAGTGAGACGACAGACAGTTAAACACAGACATACGTACAGCGGGCAGCATTACTGCTACTAGTCAGTAGTCACTAAAAAAGGTAAAGGAAGCGGATTTATATAGCGCCTTTATTGTAGTACCTCACACTCAAGGCGCTCAGGTACGGAGCACACATGTTACCTGCAAATTACACCGTACCTGCCTCTACCTCGTAAGCATTCACCAGATGGCGTATCCCCAGACTGAGGTTGCGGACATCTAATTGCAGCCTACTACTCATTTATCTACCCTGAAAGGATGAGT
>Ga0209149_1001569_pt1 | contig 11770 bp, 5 predicted proteins | sample WorMetTyACAVOLI2_FD_187423 | JGI IMG/M metagenome (GOLD analysis project Ga0209149, IMG submission 187423) | Marine gutless worms symbiont microbial communities from Max Planck institute for Marine Microbiology, Germany - Olavius algarvensis... ...
GCCCCTGGACCCCGCTGGGGGCTCCGCCCCCAGACCCCCGTTATAGGCTCGCGCTACCGCGCTCGCCATCCGGCCCCCCCTTTGCTTAATTCCTGGATCCGCCCCTGGTGCACTGTGCGTACTTGGCAAGGAAAGTAGTATAAATTTGTTTAAAGTTTTTAGAGTTTATGCCCTCATTTGTTTTAGGGAACACTTTAAGGAAATTGGCAAAGCATCTACTGGGGGGGGGGGTAAACTACATCGTGTCGGGAAAGTTTCGGTTGTCTGAGAAAGTGCTCTGAATAAAAAAAATAAACCAAAATATCGCCACCGAGAAAAGAAGCTGGTCCGACTCTTACTCGAAGTTGGCGTCATACAAAAGATGTTTTGAATACGGACGATGATTGTTAACAACAACTTTCGACGGTCGCACTCTGTTCTCAGCAGTTGATAACACGCTCTGTGTGATGACGGTTAAACTTTGTCGACAACAGCTGTGGTCTGACGCCATGTCAAACAGAAGGCCATATTAATATTTGACCATTTTTATCGCGCGACAGCATACTGACGCGCGATATTGATATAACAAATCTGTCCGTCCGTTACGTTCCAGTATTGTATGAAAACGGCTTAACGTATTGACATATTTTTTTACCGTACGGTAGCCCAATCATTCTAGTTTTACAGGCATCAAACATCTTCACGAAATTCCGACGGGGTCATCCCCTACAGGGGCACTAAATACAGGTAGGGTATATAAATTTCGGGTTTTTCGATCAATAAGTCGCTATATCTCACAGACGATACACGATGGCGCCACAGTTACTATGGAAGGCGAATAGGAAACCGCACCCAAGCTTTCGAATGGCACTAATGTCAATGACCTTGAGTGACCGTTAACCTAGATTTCAAGGTCACGGGATTATCACAGATGCCCTCGACATATTGTGTGCGCAGCTGACGCGCGATCTGCTTGCGATAGCTAAGTTCTTGTTTATATCTGAAACCAGAATATCTCCCCGGGGGACTGCTGGGAATACGAATGCGGCAACAGAATCAGCAGTGCCAACTGCCTGATAATGTTCCATCCCTAGTAACTATGGGTCTGTCTGGCTTAGTTTTTGAGATGTAACCACTGGACGGATAACGGACGGACGGACGACTGACCGACGTCGGCAATCAACGCATATCTTGCCATTAAGGCGGGCCAGCGATAAACAAGCACAACAAAGCATCACATCCATCGACGTGGTTTGTTAGCATTCGATAGGTGGCGTCACCAGTCGTTTGCGGCGTTTGTTTGACCAGTTTGGCCCAAAACTTAATGGTGTCGTCTATGAGCCACAGCCGATCTATTCTTGAGGTTCCTTGACGAGAGCTTTACCGTTTTCCTTAATCTTACAAACATACAAACATAACGCAACCAAAACAGAGTATGACATGTGGTGCAAGGTGCTACGACCGATGCTGGCTGAAATTTGACAGTGTCTGGCAGGCCGGCAAGTTGATACAGCTACAGCGATTCTGTTAACTGATTTAACCGCAAAGGCACGCAGCGCGTCTCACTCCGAAATATTTTCAGGAAAGCGAAGCCGGTCGAGCAGGGCCAACCGACCTCATCTCGGGCGGCATGGCGGGCGACGAGGCCGTGGGAACGACGACGAGTGACGGAGCAAGCGTCTGAGAGAGACCGGCGGAGACTGACGGATGCACTGAGAGAGAAGGCCATGGAAATACTGCCGGTGATAAACATTCCGGAGGCGAGCCGGCTGCTGCGACAGTGGCGGAGAAACCGGATAACGCGTCGACCAGAAGAACTGACGCGAGGTCCGGATTGACGATGACGACGACGAACAGCACGTTGACGGCCACCGAGGCCAATCTATCGGGCGGTACCGCGCCGGGCGGGGCCGCGAGGGCACGTCGGGTCGTGTTCGCGGCGGTAAGACGATACGCGCGAGCGACGAAGACGCTCGACAGACAGTTACTCAGTCAGAACGACCGACAGACAGATAGCAGTCATCTCAGTGATCCATCGATCTGCGTACGGAGAGGACAGCTGCGAATGCGTCGACTTTACGACGACGATAGCTCGCCGGCGCAAACGTTTCACAGAGCTCTCCCGTGTCATCCTACCGGCCGCCCCGGCCCGGCCGCATGCCGACTCTCCGGCCGCCGAGCCCTACGGCGATGGACGGCCTGCCGTACGGCATTAGATAGCATCGAAATTAATCAGGCATTTTATGGCGTCCGAACATCGGGTTTCTGTTAAATGGCCACGACGGGGCCCAGCTGCTTGTGCCGAGTACACCTACCAACCCAACCCACACTGTGCCCGAGCGGCCACGCGCCAGATCGACATGGATTGCCCGCTGGCGATACAACTTTCGTGGCGTTCACCGTCAGGCGCGACCTTCCCCGCCCGTGTACACTCATCGGATCACGAGAAATTTTTAGTCTCACTGCATCGCGGCGTTTTCGCTTTTTTGCGTTTGCGTCTGTCGCGCTTCGTCAGCTGAGAAGGCGTTCGTCGCACTAAGTATTATTTATGCTGTCCGTAGCTGCAGCCAACGCCAGTCAGCGTAGTGTTTTCATTGGCAGCGAAATGTCACGTTATCTTTGCCCATCACAACGAAAATTCACAGCTGACAACGTCCAGGTCTTGCAGCGTCGACACAGTGTCTGCATTTCGTCCGAAGCGTTGTCGCTACATACTTTAGGCATGCTGTGTACATCTCTTAGTTGCAGGCACTATTGAGCTACAGTAATGGTAACAGGACGTTTCGCTATACCTCCCTGGATGTTTGCCACCGGACGACAAATAAGTTCTTACAGTATCGCAACTTACAAACTTATACACAGGTGGCGAAACGTCCAGAGAGATAACGGGAGGTGCGAACTGGCAACATAGCGAAACGTCCATCAGTCACAGAAATACTGGCGTTTTGTGAACCGATACGAGTGCCTAACTCATCAGCTGAACAAGTGTATTGTATTACATTACCCATTAATGGGTTTTATGCCGGGTTTACAACGAACCGATTTTGTATTTTTTTTAATGACAAGGCCAAAAAATCAGGCAAAATCGGCGCCGCGGAAATACCAGCACGTTCGCTTTTACGACAAAATGTAATTTCCGTCTAAAGTTCCCTTATTCGTGAGCATTTCCGAGTGCCGTTCTAGCATAACATAACATATTAGTCTAATAGACATGACAAGACGCATGATAATAAAGAGATAAAACATAATGAGTAGATGCTAATAACATAGTCTGAAACAACGTGGCATTGACCAAGAGCAACCCATGTAATAACTAAAGTGACAGCTTGATCCGTCCAGTCATTTGCCCTAATACATCCCTGTGATGACAGTAAAGTAAGGTAAAGGTAAAGGTAAAGGAGCGTATAGTTCTTCGTGAAATTCACCTCAGAACTACGGAACGCCACTTGTCAATGGGATCACTCTGTATTCACACAGTGTTATCTGCCACCCGACAAAGGTGACCGCCCCGCCTTCACCCCAACCGGGCAGGTTGGTACTCGATTTATCGACCCCGTAAGGATGAAAGGCTGAGTTGGCCTAGTTGGCTGGTTACATACCGAAATGATTTACCCGCCAACAGACGGTCACCCATCCGAGTACTAACCGGGTCTGACGTAGCGCAACTACGTTGATCGAAGCCAACGCGTTACACTAAGCCAAACCGATGTGATATGCGCTTCCGTTAAACATTAGTACGGTCACGCACTGTATATAGCCAGCTTTAACTTGCGAACGTTATTTACTTGTGCGGACTGTATTGGTTGACGAAGTCGTGCATCTGTTGAGCAGACATTTACTACACGACAGCGTTAAATACAGGAAGACGACTGACATATCGTTACGCTAAGATCCGATCGCGATTTTCGATTATAGGTTGAAGGTTATCTGCGAGCTACGTGACCTACTGACCCGTGTGGACTTGAGTGACATCCGACTGAACGGACAAATAACCGCCAACAGCGGTTGAGCTATGTACTGCAGACACAGGGGCTGTACGCAATTCCTGGTACTGTGAAATGAATGTAGGGCATTCCCCCTCGGACATATTCCCCCCCCCGGACAATTTCCCTCCCCACCTAGGGCATTCCCCCTGGTTGTTACAGCGAACGTTTGGAAACCGGCACTAACCCATACTCCTGACTCTAACCGTCCCACATCTCGGGGTCCTGGCCCTAACCGGCCCCTGAAGCGGGGATTTTTTTTATAGAAAACTGACACCACACTGTAACCCATATTCCTTGACCCTAACCGCTATCAATTTTGTCCCCGCTAACGGTAGATCGCTTTACATTGCAGATTGGCAGATAGGCTAATAGTGGTGTAGGGAGGGGGTGTCCTACACCATATAAAAGGGGAGGGGAAATGTCCGGGGGAACATGTCCAGGGGAAATGTCCAGATCCATGTGAAATCGGTGTAGTGAGTGTACGACATCGGAGACACTTCTCAGTTGATGTTGAATCCCAATGTCAACTAATAACACCATTAATACATAAACATTATGATTAAATATCGTGATAGCTTCCGATGAAAGAAAGAACTGGGCGTAAGCTATCACGAGTTTTTACTGCGCGATGCTGTCTCAAGATGTCTGTCCGTCTGTCTTTCTGTATTTCACACGCCGATATTATGTCGAAACGGGCAAAGATATCATCAAACCTTTTTCACTGTCGGCTAGCCACACCATTTTTACCGCGCGATGCGATGCAAGCGCGGTCTTTGCTGTCATCCAGTGTCCGTCTGTCCGTCTGTCTGTCACGTTCGTGGATCACGTCAAAACGAATAAAGATATCCTCGAAATTTTTTTACCATCGGGTAGCGACACCATTCTAGTTTTTCCGTCCCAAAGGGGGTGCCGATATTCCGACGGGAACCCCCCTAACGGGGGCGTCGAATGCAAGGGGGTATGATAAAATGACGACTTTTTCACAAATATCTCGCTGTATCTCAGAAACGGTAATAGTTAGATGGGCATATGCAGCGAGACAATTTGTAAGCATCGAATTCACTTTCCATCCATACAACATTTAGCGTGATTTCCCCAGGGGCGTCCTAGGGGAAACAAAAATGTGGGTTGCGGTACGTGAAAACGGCGATTTTTAACTGTTGTAAATTACACAATTTTTTCTGCCATAATAGATTCATTCATGTCTAATTAACCGTCTGTAGCATATGTACGTGAACTTCTTGTCTACGTATTCTGACAAAAATTCCTGCCATACCTCAACAACTTTACAAACCAGCATTTGTCAAACCAGCGCGGTTTGTCAGCGATAGGTGAGCTTCTTGTTGTTTTTCCACACCAAACGTTATGGCAATATTCCGACGGGGAATCCCAAAATGGGGCGTCGAATGCAGAGGGTAGGTTAAAATCGCGATTTTCGACTAAACGAATGAACCGGTTTGGCACAAGGGCATGAAACGATCAACTTTGGGGGTTAGGAGGTCAAATATCAAGGCCACACAAGACCGAAGACAGATTTGGAGGCCTGGCGGAGGTCTCATTCTCAACCACACTGGGTTGAGTAGGTTTTCTATTTTCTAAAAGTGTCAACTTAAAAAAACTTAAAAAAGTATCTTGAGACAACGCTGCCGGTAACGCCTGCTGGTCGTTAACACCATGTAAACATCAGTTCGGTAGGACTATGAACGATACGCGCTAGTTTGGTACGTCGTACTGCTCGACTTGACTTGTCACCGGTATCGCATCGTGCAGTGAGAGCAATCTTGCGGGTGCCGAGTCATTCTAGGAATGCGAGCAACAACCGCTCGAGCGGGGTGACAACGTACGCCGCTGCCTGACCGGTCTCACACCGAGGTGTCGGAGAAGGCAGGCAGGGGTCGGCCTACAGTCGCAGTGTGCGGCTGCGGACGGTCGCTGGCAGAATTTACTGGGCCTCGCGAGCCAGTGCAGCGACGTGCCGGTCTGTCGGCTCTGTTGACGTTGGCAGCCAACAGGTCGGTGCTTTACCAGAGCTATTTCTGTACGCCGAGCACAGTTCATAGGGAAGCCATCCGCCTCGTCCGATGTCACATTCTGCGTCAAACAGGAAAGCGACACCACAAGCTGTGCCGTATCCGCTAAACTGCCAAAATACGAGCGTAGTTTCCTAACATTTTCAGCACACAGCGTAGCTGTGGTTTAGTAATTACTCACATTAATTACCTACCGCCAGTCTCTGATAGTTTAAACAGGTCTGCACGTCATCTGGCTTGTCAGCAACTTTGTTGCATTAGTACAGCCGCACTCGATCAACCACTACAGATAAGTTGCCTGATAAGACGCACTCACTGTCAGCTCAGATCTTCATAAAAAGTAAACACTGAAGCTGCCGTAGATTTTATCAGCCGCGCCATGGCGTCAGTGGCAGTCACGGCTTCCACTGCAGGACATACAATGATACAGTTGGGTTGTTTTATGCGATCTTATGCAACAGTTCGACATGCTGTATTTTGTTCGTCGACTAAAAGTGTTTGATATTGATAAAGCTGCTGAAGTTGCAACTTAATTTTGTCTAGTGGTAAATGGTAAATGATCGACCACCTTGAGTTACTGGTTTAATAAGTTACTCAGGTGGTCGAAATCGTACACATGGTACAAAGCACAGAGATTAAAATAAAATAGACATACAAATACGCACACACATGAATCAATTAACTGCCAAACATTTATTACGTCACGTATTTCGTGCCTTGATCATAATATGCACCCACAATCTCTTTTTTATACCAGTTCCTACAGGTTATTAAGCCATGCACGGCTAGCTGGCCGCAGACACCGATCAGCAAGCCGTTGAATCTAAACGGCACGGCTTCCTGGTCTAATCAAAATTTGAGACAGATACAAGTTACAAGTAAAGGGGTCTGGCCGGTTGTATTGAGCACCAGGCCGCTCATAAGCGCAAACTTTGTGGAGGAACGGGGTATGTGCCCCCAATAATTTTATTGGGACCACCTTGGCGGGACGGCACGACCCCTCTCCCACGCCATTGCCCCTATATTGTGACGCAGTGGCCCAATATTTTCTCCAAGTTTATGCCAATGCCAGACATAGCTGAAATCTGAGATCTATGCAATTCATAATGCCACTGCAAAACTACTGCAAAACTGTCCTCTATTATAGAAACTGCAGTTTTAATCAGTTCATTTTCATAGTTCATTGCCGCCCCACGTTATGCATAGCGCGGCTTGTGCCGTTGTATAGTGTCCGTCTCTCACCGTGTCATCTACCGAAACGAGCAAGTTACACAGTCTCAAACTGTTTTCATGTTAGCCACACAATTCTAGTTTTCCGTACCAGACGCTATGGCAATATTCCGGCGAGAAGCCCCCCCTCCCAACGGGGGTCTTAACTGTAGATAGGAGTATTAAAAAAATCACGATTTTCGACCAACGTCTACAAATATCTCGGAAATGACACAAGACAGGGCCATAGTTACAACGGAATACACACGCCTCACTCTACGGTGTAATTTCGAATGATCTCGAGTGACGTAGCAGAATGCCCAACCACACGAAGCGACGCGCGGCATCTCTGCAACAGCTGAGCTTTTTGTTTCCATAGTTTGAAATTGGTCGCTCAGTTCTAGGCCTATACTTCTATTCTATTAGACTGTTGGTAGACAAGCACTGTAGACAAGACTTGGCGTCATTATATAGAGCGAGTTTTAGTGAGTGACAGGCTTTAGACTGCCATGCACGCTGTTCATGGCTGTAAGTCGCCGACAGCACCGACGTTTCATTTATCGTAGATCATGCCACGGAGTTGGACGGACAAGAGCTACTGACAGCAACTGAACGTGTGAGTGTGACTATCAAAACCATCCCGTGCCGTCAACTATAACAGTTCGGCACCATTAGGAATTTAGGATGCCGGTAACAGGGGCGGATCCAACAGGTGGCCGGGGGGGGCGGCCCCCTTAGTGAAATTTCTGCCCCCCTGTGGCCCCAAAAAAGTTCAAGATAGGCCGTCACTTGCCAAAATTTTCTGCTAAAGTCATAAAATTTCGTATTGGGAAGCAACGTTTTCATGTTTTGTGACATTCTAATGATCTACATTACATATTAACTAATGAATTTGCTTGTGTTTATAATTTGATATAAGCGATTACATACCCGGTAGTTCATCACGAAAGTATTAGTTGTGTGCCCCCCAGATGAAAGTGTCGCCACCCCAGTGGCCCCCGGTAACATTCAGCAAACTACAGGCCGATCCCCTCTGCACTGCGAAACCTTGCGTGTACACAAAATATATGGACGCCTACAGGGGGCGGGGGCAAGGAGATCGATGAGTCGTTACTTTGTCCGACTGATGACCCAACTTTCGATAGTTTTAGGAACCACATCCTGAGGCATAATACTGGACCCCATAGCTTTAAAAGGCATAACTTAGTAAATATACGGTTTATCAAGCCGCCGTTCGCGGCTTAATGCGTTGGGGCTGTCCATCTGTTTGTCTGTCTGTCTGTCGCCTAAATGAAAAAACGAGATTTTCTCAAAAACTAAGCAATTTAGAGCTATGGTTTCTACTGAAAGTCGTACGAGCTTTTCAAAGAACCCATTATTGGACCAATAAAATACAAGATGGCTGAGATCCGTCATCTTGAAAATCGACATGACGTCATTTTTTTCTGCCGAAGGTCGTCCGACTTGGATAAAATTTCACATTGCAGGGTGCTGCCACTTGCTGAATTCACTGTCATGATTCCAGAGCCACATGCCACATTGCAGGGCGTAAGAATTCGATCCGCCATATTGAAAATCGTTTTTCGCCATATTTTATTTTTTGTTTGTTTTCTTAATGCAGTTTGGGCTTTGACGAGCGGCGGCTTTTGTATTGTCTCCAATACACTTGTTTACATTAAAATTTCAGGCACTATAGCCGACGGAATGCAGTGTCTGCAAATCTGAAAATAATTTGGTTTTTGATTAAATGTTCTTTGCTAGCAGCTGTTTAAAGATACATCAGTAGAAGTGCTGCTCGAGTCCGACGCCTTACCATCACGCGATGCCGAAGGTAGGTCATTTACCCCCAGTCAAGTGTCCCCCATCACCTGCCCCCAGTTAAACGCTCCCTCCCGGTCACTTTCCCCTTGATTAAAGCCCACACAAAACTACAAAAATACTAGCTGCATATCCGTATCTCAGTGATCTCACTTCTATGGCCCGCTTCGTGGAGCACATGATCTCGAGCTTCTCACAATTATCACCAACGCGTCACATTTTAGACAACAAAGAAAGTATTGTATTGTCGCACTCATAACAGCGACATAGTAGAACAAACACTTAATGTAGTCTTTTTTTATCGTATTTTAGTAATAGAATAATTGTATAGCCTACGTTTTACATGGTAACCGCCTTGTGCAGGCAACGCGGCCCGAACAGTTTCCTGGGCGGATGGCGTAAAAAGCTACGTGCACCTTAGCTTCGTTAGGTTCAGTTTAGCGTATGTTAGTAGTATTCAGTAACTGTTTAGGTTTTTTTGTGTTGTCAATTGTTTTTTTTTTCTAGAAATAACCAAATGACTGGTTAGGAGAAAATGCTTTTTGCACTAGTTAAATTGTATAGTATAGTATAGTAGGGTTTAACGTCCCACTTATAGGTCATTTCGGAGACGATTTTACGGGTCAGATGACCCAACCAACAGCGTCACAGCACTGAAGGACGACGGTTAGTCAACCACGCCAAGGGCCAATCCTGCTAGTCAAATGAATGGCTGGAAAATCGTCTCCAAAATTGCTTACAATGTTTTTGATAGTGATGTGTATATTGCATTTGCAAAAACTGCACTTCGGATTTGCAAAATAGCAGTGTTAACTTTATTCTACAGTACTACACGACATTTTGTTAGTTCAATTCAATAATTCAACGAATCCATGAAATTCCAAATATATTCCGTGATAACCACGAACCACGGTACAGATTCCACAACGTACGACTACAGACGTGTTTAAAACGGCGCAAGGCACATACCGTGAAGTACACAAAGGTGAATATGTATATCAACAAAACTGAGCTACAGCGTCAAAAAAACCGGCATATGTTAGCAAAATAGAAATAAAATGCGCCTCTATGACTATGCACTGATAACGTAGTAAGCAGCTACAATACGCAATATACACCAGTATTCAATAACAACATTTATGCAAGTTTACGTGCATAAATCATAGAATACCTATAAGAAACACATGCATGTACACAAGTCGGTAAGTTACACGATGGTAAACAATAATTGTGAAAGCAAAAGGTAACACGACACTGATTGGTCGGAAGCTTTACAGGAAGGCAACTATTTACAATTCATTGCGTCAAATTATAGTGTGCTTTGTCTCGTTAACGTCACGCAACGTATTATATACACTACTGCGGGTACACCTGACATACAAAGCACCAGACAGTCCGAGACAGTTGTCGACATACTAAAACTAACTGCCTATTGAACATTGCCTACTGATATATACAGTGTCGAATTTATAATGCTTTGTGATGTAATACGTTCAAGGTAACAAGTGCCGCACGCTTGCTTCCTTAGTTTCACTGTAACAGGCATCACACTTTAGACAGAACACTTCCCGTATGATGCAGAGCTGTGCGCGGTTTCTCTGCGACAGTTGCACCGCTGTGACCGCTTGCTGCATGCTGGCCAGCAGGCCGCGCGCTATTGTTGTATAAACGATATCTGTTGAATAAGATAATCAACATTTTTAGACAAATGAATGTTTTCAGTGACAGCGAAAAGACGTCACTGAGCAAACCATTCAGCAATGTAGAGATGACAGACTGTTGGCTGTTGCATGAAATCCATCGTATAAATATTCATGAACTTGCTGGGCGCCTGCGATATAAACAGCCCATATAACTAGGTCTCCAGACTCCGCCTGGCCGTAAGGCTCAGCAACGTAGCGCCGAAAATGGGGTTTGGTCCAAAATGTTATGAATATGCATATACGACAAACAGCACTGTGCCAGCGACTTGGAAACTGGAATGCGTCTATGTTCAATGTTCATTATGTGATAAGCGCACTAGATGTACAGAAATGTTCTATAATGATGATATTCAACAGCGCAGCAGTTTCCACTGATCAGAAAGACTTACGAACTACAGTGACAAGAAATCGAATCAATGTGAAATATTTGTAGACGACAATCATAGTATGACGGGACAAATTGAATAATTATCTACAAAGACCATCGTATAGTACGGTTATAGATTATAGGTTATAGGTATAATACGGTTTAACGTCCAACTCGACACACAGTAGGTAATTTCAGAGACGACTTTACAGGTCAGATGACCCAGTGGCGTAGCCAGAGGGGTGTGTTTGGGGGTTCAAACAGCACAGCCCCCTCCCCCAGTGGAGAGGTGGACACCCCCTCCCCACACCCAACACCCTCGGCGCCTTCGGCGCCTCGATCTTAACCCCCCCCCATTCTGAAATTCTGCCTATGCTACTGAGATGACCCAACCAAAAGTCTCATAGCACTGAAGGACAACGACTAGTCAACCAGGTCAAGGGCCAATCCCACAAGGCGTAGCTAGCTAAAGGTTAAAGAAGATGTAACCAAAAAAATTACTGTGTATATAGCAACACGAAGATTGAAGATACAGAGTCGCTCGGATGATAGAGAGCTAAACCAAGTAAGATCAAAGCCCGATATAGTCAACTGACCTATAAGAACTGCTCGTATCTTTGTGGACCATTATAATACTTGCACAATACTGTAGCACAGAGGCAGTTTTCTTTATATTTC
>Ga0209149_1001570_pt1 | contig 11764 bp, 12 predicted proteins | sample WorMetTyACAVOLI2_FD_187423 | JGI IMG/M metagenome (GOLD analysis project Ga0209149, IMG submission 187423) | Marine gutless worms symbiont microbial communities from Max Planck institute for Marine Microbiology, Germany - Olavius algarvensis... ...
CATGATCCTGTTCTGCAGTTCTTGTTTAAAGGCCAACCACATGGCATCAATATCATTTTGTAGTGGTAATAGAAGTTCCTGCCAGTTTAATTGTAAACTTTGCCTCAATCCATCATAATCACCCTTGTTATAGTTAAATTTTGACCAAACGTCAGCCAAAAAGTCGTTTTTTCGTTTGGAGTCAGCGTTTGAGACCAGACTTCGGACTAAGCTATCGCTGAATCCAAAGCTAATTAACTCACTGGGTGAGTGCAGTGCAATGGTAGAGTATTTGACTCGTAACCGAGAGGTTGCGGGTTCGACTCACACCCGGTCCACTGCAGGCAACCTTGAGCAAGTTGCTAACCTACTGTGTGCTCAGGCCAACTCAGTCTCCTACCCTCAGCGGGTCGGGAAATGAGTATAGTAGCAACGGCTACGGGGTGAAGGCCTAGTGTGGATGATTGGGGCGATGGTCTCATCTAGCTGCACCGTGGGTCCAACTGTCCGTTAGCGCGGGCAATATGGCACAAAATGCGCTGCGGCACCATTACCTCATGCCAATCAGCTGCCACCTCCGAGTTTGTAAAGCGCTGCTGGTCACGAGTCTGACTCATGTAAGTGGCGCTATACCAAGTGTCCAGACCTTTACCAGTTGATTTTGCATGCATAAGATAGTTTAATGAACGAAATCAGCGATGAGTTGCCGATGACGTCAGCGATGACGCGCTGCGGCGATTGGTTAAACTCAATCCGGACTGAGAGTAAAGTTGAGCTGTTTGGTCTTAGTCTTAGGTCTCAGCGAAAGACTGATCCAAAAAGTAAAATGACCCACTGTAACAGCTAGCGGCTTCCATCGAGAGCGTTCACTGTATTGCGCCAGCCATTAGAAACTCAATAAATGAAAAGGAAAGTTAAACTTGGCATTGCATGATTTAGCGAAAGATTGGAGAATGCTTGAAGAAAGAATTATTCGATACCATGACGCAAAAAAAACTAATTTCAGAACAAAAATGTCATTAGTTCGGATCAATAAGTGTGATAAAGACAATAATGGATCAAGAAACGCCTAAAAACCACAACCTGCAACCATAAAATGCCTGCAGATTGAAATTGACTTCATGTGTCAGTTTTACTTTGTTCAGACAAGGGGTTCGTTATTAAGCTTAACAAATTCTTTTCTAACTGCACAATTTTGGCAAATCAAGAAACAGCTGAGGCAAGAAGTATAAATTTGTAAAGTTAAATCAATGCTCCATCACAGGTCGAACAAATACAGGACATCTTACAGGACAGAAAATATTTTTCGTAGGACATTTACAGGACAATTGCATCACATGGCAAATACATCATACATCATCACACCTGCCATCATCTCATCTTTTCTCAGAACCTGAACCTGACCAGTGACACCATCTCAGCATATCTCGTAAAAGTTCAATGATTGTATCCTCTGTTTCTGTCACACAAAGATAGCTTATCCTTCTAACTGTGCAGGAAAAATTGCAAACTGCACAACGGAAATGCACAAATATTCCACTAAAGAAATGTTGTCGTCACTGTGTTGCATGTACAACAGCTACAGACAAAAGATAACAAAACATACCGTGCACAATATTCTGTACTTAAATAGATAAAATCAAAAGCACCAACAGAAAACAATAACAAATTGTAAAATGTTAAAACATTCTGATCCGGAGATAAGTGTGCTTTGTTCAGCAGATAAATCAATACTACTTCTATTGTAAATCCATCAGCATAGCATATTGATGAACAGAATAATATTGCAACAGATATTTTCCTATCATGTTTGAATCAACATTAATTCGTCATCACCTAGTGTTATCACCCACAAGAAGATCATAACACTCCTTCAAACAGCTCAATCTGATGCTGTCTGCTGCAATATCGACATATACCCAGCGGGCACACAAACGTTTATATAACGTTTACGACTGCGTTTAGTATAGGTTCAGACGGTCCGTTTATCGAACATTTAGTTTCAGTTAAAACGTTTTCTTAACCACTTCTAAATGTTACGTAAATGTTTATCGGCGTTTATCGCTAGTTTAAGTCTAAACGTTTAGATTTAAACTAGCGATAATCTATCGCTAGTTTAAATCTAAACGTTTAGACTTAAACTAACGATAAATGTTTACGTAACGTTTAGAAGTGGTTAACTAAACGTTTATGTCCGTTTTAACTATTGTAAACCAATTCTAAACTACTGATAAACCATGTTGTGCCAGCTGGGTAGTGTGGGCCATTCACTTATATCATCTTCCTGCCATGCTCAAATTCTATCTCTTGTTCTATCTCACAAATTCTATCACTTTGCAGTATGTCCGTATCCATACATATATTCGTTTAAATATCAAGCTGACATATTGCAACAAGAATACAAAAAAGTAAAATGAACAAAATGATAAAAGGTAGTACGAGTCCTTGTACAACATTCTAATCATAAATAACGAGTCGTTGACATAATGCTGATTTCTGTATCAATTGTCTATTGTGACAACAAAGGCGCAATCTATACGCGAGATCGTTTTTCTCCGGTAACAACGACCGGAGTACTTTATGCTCGTTACTAAGTATTTGCTTAACAAGCGACTGATCAGCTGCCTCAAACAGAAAGATCAAATTATCAGTTTCAGGAGCTTCACCATATAGGTAGTTCGTCACGAACTGAGCCAACCGTTAGAAAGATGTACGAGTATCACGACAAAACAACATCGTCCTCCCAGACTGCCAAAGGGCTTACACAGCAGTGCACAGCTCTGTTGCAAAGTTACTATACAGAGCCAGGTCGAGTGCTACTGACAATAACCTGCTATGTCTTACTGTGCAACAATCTAAGATTTATGTGCAGCAGTCGTGTGGCAGACAGTCAAAACCACAATCTTTGCATTGCAATTCCGCTACTCCTCGCTTGCACCATCATGCCACCTAGGACATTAAACCCTACCATGCCATACCCAGGACAAGGTGCACTGAGCATTAAGTGCAATACATTTCAAACTTAGTAATAATACAGCTACAAAGTTTGCAGTTTTAGCCATTCACAAAATTTGCAAAATTCATCATTAAAAAAATTAACAGATTAACAGCCACCTAGTAAATTACGTGCACATGTAACTCCGACATCCGAGTCAGTATTCAGGATACTGCAATAGCAAACAAGCGATACTACTATAAAAGGCTGAATGCAGCGGTTATCAGTTTCTCAAACAACGCCTGATTGATCCTCGTTACAACACAAACATTGTCTGTCTTTCCCTGAGCTTTGTTCAAATCAACAACCATCTGACCAGGAGCCTCTGAACTGTAAAGATCGACAGAAGCACAGACATGTTTGGCCTCACAGATGACAGCTGCATCTATCACACACGCTGCTGCAAGCTGATCAAAGATGAGATACGGCGCATTTTGTCGACATGCATGTTCTTCAACAATCTTGAAAAACTGTGCCACGCTGGTTGGCAATTTTGTAACTGTCCTGTGCCAATCCTTCAACAAATACAGTGTAAGAAATAAACAAATATCACTATGAACCATGTACCGTTCTGCTGCGTAAACTTGAAAGCAATGCATTGTTTTCCTTTCAAGTTTACGCAGCAGAACATCATAAAATCCTAATTTCATAAAGTTCAAGACATATGTGGCATACAACTGCATCCAGAAATCTCGTCTGCTCATATCACTGCAACCTTCTTCAGCTCATCATGACAACTATATGAACTGTGGGTACTGGGGCCAAATTACAAAAAAATCTTACGATTTGTCATGAGATTATCATAAGTTCGATCATAAGTCTGTCGTAAGTTCTCGACTTGCAAAGTCATAAGATTATCTTACGATTATCATAAGTTCATTACAGAAAGCGATCTTAGGACATCGCAAGTGCACTGAAAGAGCTGATCTTCCGTCATATCATCCATTCGCAGAAAACTATTACTTATTTGTTGCTGCCGGCAAAACAACGCGTAAAAATGCGCCATTGCTGTTCTATGCAAGTTTAATGATGTCAATTTTACAACTTATGACAACAAAATAGTGATCGTAAGTTTATCATAAGTTTGGTCATAAGTTTATCATAAGATTCTTTTGTAATTAGGAACGATCGTAACTTTGTCATAAGTTTGACTTAAGATATTCGTAAGTCATAAGATTGTCATAAGATTTTTTTTGTAATTTGGCCCCTGGATAGTAAGTAGGCAAGGTGTGTGTCAACTATACATAATCTGGTGTAAATATACTCTACCAAAATACACCAAACTAAATAGTCTGCAACGTCAACACAATATCTGACAAATGTTCTCTTTCAGAAGCAATATTGTCCAACAGCATTTTGGCCCACTGACCCATTTGTGCTTAGCAGTCTATGCAAATCATCCATTTTGTCACCTCCATCAATGGTAGTTGGAGGATGTTATCTAGAACAAATGTAACATACCAAAGACAATGACGACTCAAGACAAATTTCCAGCGGCAGGAGAGTGATGACTTTATTCAAGCCTGCCAGCACAGCATGAGCAGCTTCCGGATCGCATCGCATGTTGTATTCAGCATCTGAAGTCATATTTCCACGGCCTGCAATGAACAGCGAAACCACAGTCTTTGGTTATCGATGAACATTCACTGGTTCCCTCAAACGTATTTCCCTAACATCAGCAAACAGATTACTTTCAGGACTGTAGCACTGCAGGTCAGGCAACAAACAGAACACCTTGTCTGTAAAAAAATTGATATAGTGGTTTTTTTAGTGACTTTTGGGTACCCAGCCTATTCTATACTTGGGGGTGAGCCTGAAAGATAAGCTAATTAGAGAGCAGCAGTAGTGAATGTAAAGATACATCGGCTTCTCACAGCTCTGCGACATACGTGTGCCCTGTTTGTCACATTGCCTGGCAGTGAGCTTATGCTCAGTGTTACGACACCCATTAAACAAACTGCTAAACTCACCTTCTCAATTTTAACGCTAGTAACAAAAGCATGGTGTTTGACAATAGAGACTCAAAGGTGTAAACAACTTACGTAAGTTTGTTACACAACAGCATCCCAGCCAGGAACTGAATCCACAACCTCAGCAGCCTCCATCGTGAGTCCAACAACTCTGCCATGGAGCCACCAAACCCACCATCACTGAGCTGATATCACCCCCAGTAGTAGTAGAAATTAATTAATATACAGTATGTATATAAAACTATTCTGTTACAGATTTTGACATCATACTGCTATGTAAGTCAAAAAACATGAATAAGTGTGCAACACATCAAGCATCTGAGGATATTATAGCAGCTCCGCCTAGAACAGGACGAAATGGTCCACATTATGCACAATATTGTAGTGCTCAAGAGACAAGCTAATATAGCATGGTACTGGACTGCTCTGTTCAAAATTTTATAACTATGATACAAAAAAATATGAAAAACTAATATTCAATAAAACTATAAGACGGGTGAAAGAAATAGAGCCTCAAACGCACTGATATAGTTGCCACCCATCATTACACAGTTCTTCAGTTTGTGGCCAAATGATGCATCTAGCATCAACGCGACAGCAATGTTTGTCAGCGGAGCAATTGACAGAAGTGTGACAGAACCTGAAATCACAAGCGACAGAAACTTAGAATATCATCAAATACATAACATGTCTGCATCTTTAACGTTCCGCTCAAGATATGCATCAAACAAACAAACAATTCAACACAATTGGTCACAGTTTATTTCTGTCTGCAACAGTGAAAGAATTATTAAAATTGCACAGTATCTGCGAAAGTTACGCTCAAATAAAAAGGGTCCAGTTTTTTTGACTCACAGTGTATATGTAATATGAAACATGACCTCTGTCAAATACTGTTATTTCTTCAGTGTGCTTCAAAAGCAAAACATCTACAATATTGCCTTCATCATATAATAATGGAGATGAAACTACAGAGTTAGTCAAATGATCCAAACATTCTATGAACACATAGTAGTCAGCCATTGATTAATAGACAGCTAGATTGAAATTATGAAATATGAAATCACGCTCATGCCTGGATCTTCGGAGACCAGTCTACAGAGAGCGATGGATGCATGCTCTGGCAGAATGCAGCTGGTATCAACTGGATCAAGATCAGGAATGACAGACTTGCCAAGATAGTCATATTCAAATGTCTGTGGCCAGTCTACTGTGAGTGGGAAAGCACAGCCCTTATACACGGGAATCTATCAGCAGCAATCCAACAATACACAAATAAAAATAAACATAACACAAACACATAACGTTACATTTCAATTTGTATAATGATGACAAAGAGAGATTTACTGCAGAGAACACAGCTACAACTCATTAGTGCATTCACATCACTAATCTCTGCCAGTATAGTTATTATGATGACTTTATTATATTTCTTATTTGCATACATGGTATAAAAGCAAAGCATAGTAATTAAAATAAATACAAACATGCACACACACACATTTCGATCAATTAATTAACTGTCAAAAAATTAATAATGTCACATTTCATCTCTTGCTAGAACACACCTATTCCACCTCTGTTGTATAGGCTATCAGATCAAGCACACACTGATACACTCAAATACGACCTACAGTCACAGATCTACAGCAGTAATGACTCACAACAACATTAACATCCAACAATTCCTGCCAGGAAATCACTCGCCGTAAAGTTATACCGAATCGAGCAAGTATTGACGTATCTGCCAAATACCCCAGTGACATGATTTTATGTAGTGTAACTGTATACAGCTGTGCAAAAAACTCCAATGACAGCACAACTGTGATGCAAGCAAGTAGCGACAAAATGCAGAGATTGCTTGCAGATTTCATCAAAAATCTGTAGTTACAAATTACATGATTTTCGGTTAGTATTTGCATGTTGCACAGTATGTAGTAATGTAATTTAACGTGTAATGTCATTTTAATTGCTTTTTTTATATTTCATTTAACTTTTGTTCTGCAATTTCTATATTTTGTGTTTTGCATTTGCTGCTAATTTTCATCAGGAAATGAAGTTGTATATCAACCAATCTTTAGCTGCAGCAAGAAAGACAAAAGCTGTATACACTACATCAATGTCGGCTATACTGAAATATTGGTCCAAAGTGACGTTAACAGATATAACACTGCTAACTGAATGATGTAGCTGATGTAACTGTCACAAAAACTGCAGGTAACTCACATCAAGACGTTTGCACAGCGCCAACACTCGAACTGCATTACATGATGTGCTCTCAACTGGTTCATTGCCAAACACTGTTGTTATAGCAATGACCTGTATGTGTTTCTGCGCCAGCAGCATTATGATCGCCTGTGCATCATCTACTCCAGGATCACAGTCAACAATCACCTTATGATATGAAGCCGACGCCATGCAATTCTGCATACGAAACAGAAGAACAACTTGATTCTTTACAGACGTCAGCACTTTATAAATCATTTACTTACTTACTTACTTACTTACTCAAAGATGCAATCTGCCTGAAACTGGTACACTAAAGAAGTGTGCACATTCCAAGAACTGTGTTTATGTTATTTTGATCGCACATCTGCAACGTATGTCATCAGATGATTACAAATCATTGTTTTAAAAGTCATGTCAGAAGATAATATTTCTAATTTACACTTTACTGGTGTGACAGTGGATTATAGGTGTAGTTCTTAGTAATAACATTCACTACAAAGTCATCCTAAAGCAAGCCTGACACTGGCACAAAACGGTTTACACCATGGCATGAATTTGGTGCACTAGTGAAGGAAGAACTCATGACAGTGTGCCTCGGGATGCGCGTCGGATGAAATAGTGTGTGCCACGTCGTGGCGAGAGAGAATTTTGAAATGTTCAAACATTTTTCTACGGTGGCATGACTTGTCATAACAAAAATGTTGTGCCACTTTTGTGAACAGTTCGTGAGGCTCAACTCAGGTCGTCAGTGTGTGCGCCCTGCAGCGATTGGCACTCTACTGGTTCCATGCATCTAGACTGCAACTGGACAATGAAGTTTCGCAGTAAACAGACCATCGGCCACCAGCACTACGGTCACCGGACCTGTCGGACAGCGCCTTCAAGCAGGCTCTGAAGACACACCTGTTCTCGACTGCCTAGTGCCATCGAGACGTTTTCATGATTCTTGCGCCGGATATAAATATCAAGACTTACTTACTTATTTAACTATTGAGCGACAAAGCATGCCAATGCATGCCGTGATGTGAACATTTTGAAATTCTCTCCACGGCTTGGCAGGCATTGCCTGCATCCACATGCACCCCACGCGCACTGTCATGAGTTCTTCTCTTACTGGCATGCCAAACTGCATGCCATGGCACAAACCGTTTATCATGCAATTTTCACAGGGTCCTATACGCAGCGCCTCGACTTCGTGCCACTAAAATGGCACGACTTGGCATGCCAATGCGGGAACAAAATTTGTGCCAATGTCAGGCTTGCTTAGGCTTCAACTCTGCTGAAAGTATGGCTGCTTTCTGGCTATCTGGCTATTATAGTTGCACGATGCTAATGCGGCGGTAAATACCGCCGCGAAAAATGAGTAAAACTGACTAAACTGGTGGTATTCACTGTGCCGACACAGTTTCGATAAAATAACATCCACCAGAGGGCCAATACAGTAAACACATTAGAAAACACCTGAAATAAAATGTGAAGTTAAAAAATAACTTTACGGTATGGCCAAGGAACTGGGGGTGGGCGTTAAAGTAACTAACAGTGCTGTAACTGGCACTAACCCTTACTCGTGAACCCTAACCAACCCACGAGGCTGCTATACTGAATAAGTGGTATGATATAAGTGGTATAATGCTGAATAAGTGTAACACTGCCACTTTAGTCAGTTTTAATCATTTTCCGCGGCGATATTTACCACCACTTTAGTCGTTCTTACTTACTTCCAGCAGCGGTATTTACTGGCACATTAGTGCGTATAACGAGTGGCGGTATTTACCGCCACTTTAGTCGAGTGATGTTTAGTGCGGCGGTATTTACAATCACAATAGATTTAGCAATTATAGTTAGCCTATTAAACAACAGCTTTGTGTTTTCACTCTCACAGATACTGGCCATAATTAGAGAAGCCACAGCATACAAGATTCAATGCTACTGAAATTTAGCCCAGCAGTTCCTTAACTATACTCATCATCTGACTCACCAAACTGTCTCCAGCAGCAGATCAGATCAGAGGCACCAACTTCGTCTTTTTAGTACTGTGACAAATCTCTTGTTGAAGCATCAGGCACAAAGGCTCCTCCCTCCCCCAGCTACAAAGCCAGGCTGTGAGCAAGTATTGCTGTCAGAGGGCTCACCACCTCCCATAGTTAATACGAACCTGTGGAAAATTTTTCACAATTAGAATTTATGACAATTACAAAATTACAAATTACAAAATGCTCTACAACAGATCTCATCCTGGATGACTGCAAACCTTCTGACTCTCAACTCTTCTAAAACTGAGTTTCTTCTTATCGGACTTAAACAACAACTTTCTAAAGTACACAACTCTTCTCTCACTACAACCCACTCTGCTCGCAACCTTGGCTTTATCTTTGATGAACACCTTACCTTCTCCGACCAAATCTCTGCACTTTCTAAATCCTGCTACTATCACATTCGTGAACTTCGCTGTATCCGCCCATATCTTGACTTCAAAACAGCTATATAACTTCAAAAATGCTATATACCTCCATTGTCAATTCTAAACTTGATTACTGTAACTCTCTCTATCACAACCTTCCAAACTATCGACTTAACCGGCTCCAACAGATCCAGAACTCTCTTGCTCGTGCTGTCGTTAAGGCTCCTAAATCCTCACATATCACTTCCATTCTCAAATCTCTCCAGTGGCTTAAGGTCAACTAACGCATTGAATATAAACTGCTTTCTCTTACCTACAAAGTTCTTACAACCAGTCAACCTAGCTATCTTAACGATCTGATCTCTGTTCGACCCCCTCGCAGTACCCGCTCCTCATCGGTTGTCACCCTTTCTCGCCCACAAACCATCTCCTTATTGAAAATCACAGATCGCTCATTCAGATATGCATCACCCCGTCTCTGGAATCAACTCCCTGATTCATCCCGTCAGCCTCGCCAGTCATGTCTCGACTCACCTCCTCATTCACTTGTCAGCTCATCTCTATTATCATCACCACTCTCATCATCCGTCACTCCTTCACTCTTTCACTCCAGGCTCAAAAGCTACCTTTTCAACAAATCCTTCCCACATTAGACTTCTTTTACCTACCGGACTGCCTTCATGACAACGGGACTGGACCGGACCTATCATGCTCATCCTTTTCATTTTTAGTTTCACATTTTAATTTTTTGTTTGTTCCGTGTGGTAGACTAAACTGGCTACCCGTCAGCTTTTTACTGCACGTTAAATACAAACTATCATATCGTATCGTATCGTATAGAGTTGGCGTGACTTTTCTGTAAATGTAAGTCTACTGTACCTGTTAATTTTGTTGTTTCACACAGGCAATCAAATATGTTTGTTTTGTGTTTTGCTATTAATGACATGTTCTTCCGGATTCTCTTAGAGAAGCTATTGAACTTTTTCAGTCATATTTTCGCCAAGCATTTCGAGATAAGTTTGTCGCTTTAGCATGTAGAATTTTGTGTTTGGATGTTGTTTTATTTGCATTTGTGTCTCCACGTTCACGTGATGCTATGCATAGAGTGGACTAGGCCTATGCTGTGGTCGCAACATGTCTGTATGTCTGTCTGTCTGTCACACGCCGGTATAGTGGCTATGGTATCATCAGACTTATTCCACCGTCGGGTAGGTAATAGCTTTTCCTTACAATGCGGTATCGCAATACTCTGACAGGGACTCCTTAACTGTGTGTCAAATGGAAAAGGGGTAGTAGCTCTGCTGTCGCAGAGAGCCCGCGCGATGCTTCGTGTCTGTCAGCAGTTAGCTCCAATAGTATTATATGTCAAGCGCAATCTTCTATTATTAGTTACTTCGGCTTCAGATTTACTGCTGCGTGCAATTAAATTGTTTTTTCGTCGTGGTCGTCCATGCTGGTTGTGATAAACAAGAGTCATTGATATGTGGCGGTCTATGCGGTAAAACACACGGTCGACCGTCGCAGTTGTTGATCGCACTCCAGCAGTTATCAGCATATTTGCCTACTTGCATTCGACGCCCCCGGTCATGCCATTATTTGACGCTGAACATCTCAGAAACGATACGAGATAGACACATAGTAACAATGAAATACAGACAAGGACTTACATTTGCCCTACTCAAGTGTCGTTTCAAACGACCTCGAGTAACTTTGGGTGAATTAGCGAAATATTCATTCATTATGTCATAAGACAGCACATAAGAACTCATAAAACATATAAAATCGCTAGGCCTAAACAAGCATGTCGATGTCTCTCTGCAACACAGGGAGTACGCACCACCAGTGTGCCTTTGTGGGTGGTCCCATGGCTCCCCCAACAAATCCAAGATGGCGGCGGCCGCCATCTTTAATTTCGGCAAAATGTCAATAACTCCGCATTGGATAAAGATATCTACACCAAATTTTACAGGAAGATGCATCACGGCCATGCGCATATGACCACGTGACCAAAGGTCGAAACCGGAAGTTAATTCGCGTGACGTCATCAAATGAACGTCTAAAGCATAAGTGCGTCGATCTCAGTAACCAATACATATATTTTAACCCAAGTTGGTACAGAACACAAATACCACACTGTTAACACACCCGAATAGCCAAATTCACATAATCTGAAAATCCAAGATGGCGGCG
>Ga0209149_1001572_pt1 | contig 11763 bp, 9 predicted proteins | sample WorMetTyACAVOLI2_FD_187423 | JGI IMG/M metagenome (GOLD analysis project Ga0209149, IMG submission 187423) | Marine gutless worms symbiont microbial communities from Max Planck institute for Marine Microbiology, Germany - Olavius algarvensis... ...
GCCTTCATGACAACGGGACTGGACCGGACCTATCATGCTCATCGTTTTATTTTTAGTTTCACATTTTAATTTTTTGTTTGTTCCGTGTGGTGGACTAAGCTGGCTACCCGTCAGCTTTTTACTGCATGTTAAATACACATCGTACTGTATGTCAGCTAATATAGAGATGGGCAGCCAAATGTGGAAATGCTTTGTGAAAGGATAGATGTCGCACACAGTTGATTGGTTAGAATATTTTTATTATTTCTATGATCAATCAATGAACTAGTCCTTAAATCATGTGGCCCTAACTGTGTTATTTATTAACTGATAAAATCTGATTTTAATGATATTTTGCAGTTGTGTTGTTTCTATATGCAGGCAAGACAGCCACAAGACCTGTCCAATCTGCCGTGCAGTGGTGAAAAGTTCAAAAGAGTCTTGGGTACTTTCTGAAAAGCCAGATGACGTCGAAGTGGCACATGAAGCTACGGGCTACGTCATGGGGCTTATTGACAGTCAGCCAAATGATTCCGATTCCTCCTGAATAACGTGTACAGCTGTACATACCATGTGTTTTAATGTGATGTATTCATTGTACTGTTATGAAATTGATTTTTTGGCACAAATTTTATTCACAGTTTTCGTTGATTACCGGTATATTTTGCATTATTGTTACCTCCACCGATGATGCAGAGATTATGTGATCGTTCTGTCTGTCATTTGTAATATCATTCTGTCATTCTGTAAACAGGATAACTGACAAATGTGAAAACTGACATGAACCAAACTCAGCAGGCAAGGGCAACGGGTGATCCTCTAGAACTGATTGACTTCTGGTGGTGATCAAGATCCACGTGTGAATTCCAGATCAGTTTTTCATTTTCTTCACCATTGCAGAGTAGGGGATTTTTGGACATTTGTTACATTTCTCATACAATCAACGGCCAATTTGTACCATACTTGGCAAAATGACTGTTGCCGATGAGATAATGCATCCACAACATTTTGGGACAGATCCAACAGAGATCAGGATCCGGATTAATCTGAAAATCCAGATTTGAATCCCCCATCATCTTCTGTGGAAATTTTGGAGGTTTGCACTCTCGTGAGTGCTCATGTTTATATATTATATTGAAGTTACTTTCATGATGGTTGTACTCTGTTAATTTATGCATCATAGTTGAGAAGAAATGCGAAATAGAGGGTGGGCCATAAAAACGTGACACTTGTTTTTCGATAACTTTGGCAGATATAGAGCATAAGTTGTGCATAACAGTTAATAGTAGTCTTGTTTGAAGATCATTATTCGATTGTTTGGATCGGGTTATTTTTGAAACTTAAACGGTGATGATGTGTTCTCGCCTGGTTGACCGAGGTTCATTTGCCTCAGACCTGCATGGCTCGTCAGCTTAACATTGTCACATGTTTGTTTTATTTCACTGCTTATATTGGTTTTTTTGCACTGAGTGTGGTAAAGACACGTTGTACTTTTCTTTCTCTACATTTCACACATGTAATAAACATAACTTGAGTTACGTACTTGCTAAATTGTAATCCCCACATTGCACAGTGTTAAAAGTTGTCTTTTTCAAATATTTAAATTACAATTTGTCATTTTTTTGTTTTGCTGTTACTTGAGACTTGAATTCTGCTTTATTGTTATTAGTATTATTAAAAATAGTAAGATCAAGTTTTTAATCACAAATGCAAAATTTAATCATGATTTTTAATGAATTAGTTAATATTTAGTAAACTGCATTTTACGTGCAGCTCTAGTTCTGGCATGTTTCTCTACAAGTCATTAAAACAGGGTTCCCACTCACCTGGAAAGTCGGAGAGTCAGGGAATTAATTTGGTCAGGGAAAGTCAGGGAATTTTGTTAGTGGTCAGGGAATTTTGGTAGCTTGCAAACGAAAACGGCGACTTTTGTCTACGTTTCAGGGCAAAGTAGCTACTCGTTAATGTAAGTGCACTCAGTTTGTTATTTTCTTCATGCTTCTGTGCCTTTTCACTCTCAGTGGTTTAAAATATGGTAATGATAGCACAGGGAGTCGGTGTCGGGGAGGAGGAGCCGACTAAAATGTAGAGAAAAGTAGCTGTTGCATGTTAATGTGGTCAGGGAAAAATTACGGGCATGGTCAGGGAAATTCAGGGAATTTAATTCTTCATAAAGAGTGGGAACCCTGTAAAAGACCTTGCTCTCGTAAGCCTCCCTTCAGCATGCCTCGCTAGAGCACAAGTTCGGCACTCACAGACATTGTTACGTGCGGATGCTTTCCTGACAGTGGAGAGAGTCGACTTCATGGTTGCAGTGTTGCTTCAGTTGCTGGCTGGCATTCCAGTGATGAAATCTGATAACCAGATTCCAATTCATCTGTCCTTCATCGAGCTACAATCTGTGTACTATACCATGAAGCTGGTGTGTACCAGATGATGTCATAATAGGAGTACGTGAACTTGTTTGAGATGTGCATAAAATGCCTCGTTTTAGTCCAGCGCTGACTTCACTGTAACACAGAATGTCTGATGGCACTGAAAGGCTGCACTATAACACGGTGCAGTTTATCGATCCATGCAGCGTTTTTGTCCATTTTAAAACTGTTTTTGTGCATTTTTATGCCACCGCCCGCTATGCAATGTAGACTGTAGAGGCTGTAATATTTTTACTGTCCCAATGTCAATGTCAGTTCTGATGTGCCATGCCAACGTTGGCGTTTTTGTCTTTCTTTGCATGAATAATGAACAGAATTCAAAAAGAATTCAATGAAATTTGCGGGAGGTAGTCAGCAGATAAACTGATTACATTTTGAGTGAAATTGTTCCCTGCAGGGACAAGGGAGCAGGATATGACAGAAAATTTGAATCGACGTCAAACATTTGGTGCTGTGCAGTGAATGTGGAGGCATCGTATGACCATGTGCAGTCCTAATCTCTCCACTTTGTGTATGTTTTTATACTGTGGAGCATGTGTATGTCAGTGTTAACTGTTAAGTACACTGTGGTCCAAAAAATCACCCTCGTTTATTTCACTGTGGTTTCTACAAACGTTGACCGATTTCTATAATATTTCGTGCATAGTATACTGAGTAAATTTACAATACGACAATTATTGATTTAGCCACCTCACCTATGTACTGCTGCTACACTACCTTTGGAAAAAGTTGACTGCATAGTATTAACTTTAGCAACCAAAAGTTACACATTACCATTGCACAAACTAACAACTATGCAGTTTGTACACACAGTCGGGGTGCACTCACTCACTCACAGCCTAAATATTACAGCTCAGCTGTGTAAGTTTCTACGTTATATGAGCACTTCTTTTACGTCACTGCTGATTTACGTTTAGGTTTGTGTTGTTTACTGAGTATTCTCTTGTGATTGTCGGTAACAATGCAGTCGACTGCCTGGAAACACTCGTCGCCCAAGTGACCTGTTATATGTTAATGCCACTCCTCACTACTGGCATTGAGTATGCAGCTATGAGTTTAGACAAATTTAGTTTCATGTATTTTTAGTTGTTTGAAACTTGAGGTGAGGCATCTCTGAAGTTGCCTGTTAAATCTGTGCCCCGATCGGTTTGCTGGTGTTGCCTAATGGTTCTGTTCCTTTTTGGCGATGGAACTGTTTTTCTCCACTAGCTATTGTTTGCAAAAACTTTTGTGCAATGTTCTGTGGTAAAGACTTTTGCACATTATAGTCTAAGAAAACAACAAATTGCTTGAAGTTATGTAAAATGTCAGTCAAAACTCAAAACTGGTTTTTGTTAAACATTTTAATTGAAATTAACTTCGATTGTTAATTATCAGAAAGTTAACTGCATTGTATTAACCCTCAGAATTCAGAGGCGGTTATAGTGCCTCATCGCATACTATGAAGTTGGTACACTGGCCGTCGATAGGTGGGTTGTTACATTTGGTACATCAAGGAGGGGACTGGACAGGGCCACAGCCAGAGCCAGCCCAGGTCCCTCCTCGCTGTACCAAATGTAGCAACCCACCCGTCAACGGCCAGTGTACCAATCACCGTATTGCTGTGTAAAGGAACGTTGCTGTGTGGTTTTAATGTACCGCTAAAGGGTTAACTGTTCTGCATTCTGTGCTTTGATAGTAAACAGGCATACCGCGTGGTGCACCAACCCGTATATTACGTGGTCTCGCAGTGTTCGCTGATGCCTGGCTGTCGGGTTGGCTTGCGGAGATCAGCGCCGACTTACGGGAAACGGTAGCGCATTAGAGGTGGTGTTTCACGACGATGCGCTATACAAATCCACGACTTTACTTTACTGTACTGTTCACTGTGGAGCGAGGAAGGCGTCTGGCTTGTCTACGCTGTCAGTCCGTCAGTTTTCTTGCAGACATACGGAGACAACCAGATAAACGTGAAAAAGGAGTTAAAACGATGAAACTATTAAAAATGTTACTAGACCTTTACTGACGTTTTGATGCTATCACTGTCAGTGAATTTGGTTGCATTGTTGTTTTGCGATGTGGTGTCGTTTAAGGTACATTTACACATGCACTGCGCTGCGCTGGTAAAGTCTCAACTGTTGCTTTTTGTTATCTGACAGGAAGCTCTACTGTCGCAGAGAGGCCGCGCGATGCTTCGTGTCAACACTACAATACCTCGAGCGCAGTCTTTTATTATTATTAGTTATTTCGGCTTCGGATTTACCAATGCCTAGAATTAAATTCTGCTCTGTTCTCGAATGCCTATCCGTCGAGGCTTGCTGTGATAAACAAAGATTCACTGATGCGTGGCTTTTTGTCGAGTGACGGTCTACGCGATAAGCAGACGCCGCCGATCTAGTGCTATAACCTTACTCCACCGTGGAAATTTTTACTATATTCGACGCTGCAGCAGTAATCGACCCGAAAGCCAGATATTGGTCGAAAATCGCGATTTTTGCCAAGTTGCGGGGGTCCTCGTAATTGCCGTAACGCTTGGCATTGAATAACTAGAATGGTGTGGCTACCTGATGGTGAAAAAAATTGAAGATATGATTACTCGTTTTGACACAATACACGAATGTGACAGACAGCAAGACGGGCAGACGGACACCGCACGACGGTGTAGGCCGATACATAGCATCGCGCTGCCAAAACCAGCAACGCGCAGCGCAGCGATAGTAACTAGCGAAGCGCAGCGTAAATGTGACTGCATCTTAAACATTTTGCTGTCAGGACACTAACAGGTTTGTGCAGTGTGCGCTTGTCAAATTATCCACATCACGTGGTAGTCATTACAGTATTTTCTTCTTGAGGTAGTGCAGGTTTTGATCTTTTGGGTTGAATACTATTTGAAATGTAAGTTGTGTTTTGTGACGAATGAACTAGAGAACATTTATTTCACCACATTACCAACGACAAGTTCAACAAGAGATAAACGAAGACATGGAAGACAGGAAAATCTGCAGCGTGGGGCACAGCAAGCGAGGCCGACTTCGGTATTGTATCAGGATAGACAGACAAACCGACACGGACAGACCCACAGTGTGCAGCGTCACATCGTGCTAAACAGTACCAGCCTGCGTGTAATTCCGTTGCGGGTAAAAATTATGAACACAAACGTAAAGTTGCCAGACTTTCTACGATATTGCGCTTTCAGTTTCTGCGCCTTAGCCGTGCCAGACTGGGAGCGTGATGATTGATGTTCTCGACCTTCCGTTCATGTATCTTACCAGAGAACACGATAGTTCGAAAACGAATGAACCGATTTTGATGCTAATTGGCACAAGTGGTCCTCTGGGCAAGGGCACGAAACAGTCAACTTTGGGGGTCAGGAGGTCAGGGTCAAGGTCACACAATGCCAAAGATAGATTTTGAGTCCTGGCGGAGGCATCATTCGACTCGACCCTTTTGGGTCGAGTATAGTTCTAGTTTCCATAATCTTGCGTGATGGCCACAATATTTGCCTCCCCAGAAAATGTCGCGATTTTTCGTGTAATGCCATTCTGTCGACTTGCTAATGTGCGAAAAAAGAACAATTTAATTGAAGTAAACAACGTCTCGGTATGTCAGCACAGAGTGTAGTGCAAAATAATATATTATTTTTTTAAATGTTAAGTTCTTAGTAGGCCCTACTTAGCTGAAGATAATATATTAAATTTTAGCATAAACTTACATTTTTTGCGCGAATCGTATTCTGACAAATGCATTTTGTTACTTCGTCTTTGCCGCAATGTTTGTTAATTTTTTTGGTAAGTTTTCCACATCATAGGGTAATGGTTCCAGCTATTGTCATGAAGCTTTCAGAGTAGACCATTAAATTCGCCGGGTGGCAGCACCATGCAGTGGGCATGGAGCGAGGTTTGTTGTGCCTGTCTGGTCGAGTGTTAACTTACCAGTAGGTGTCGTCAGCAGTAGTAGCGAACATGTCCAGACCAGTCTGGAATGTTACGTGCAGCTTGTTGTCGATGAATTCGGCATAGTGAAAGTCCACTGTTGCCACAAGGCCCTGATTTTCAATGTCCAAGGGCCAGTGTGGTACAGTGGATGTTCACTGTGCCTTTGTTACGAACCTTGCTAAGCATTGAAGTCGCTGCTGCTTCCTGCGTTTATTGCAAGAAGGGCAGAGTTCGACAAGCAGCCCAGCCTAGGACATGGCGGCGTTCTGTCTCCTCACCCAGCTGTTTATAGGCTGTTAAGCTGCATCTGATGAAGACACCGACAAATCTGTTTAACCCTTTAATGGGCACAGGTAATTATAGTGTCACGTCATATTGGTACGTTGATGGGTGGGATGTTACATTTGGTACAGCGAGGAGAGGATGGGCGGGGCCCCTCTTCGCTGTACCAAATGTAACAGCCCACCCATCAACGGTCAGTGTATCAATCACCGTATTGTTGTATAACGGTTTTAATGTGCCAATCAAAGGGTTAAAGTACGTATAGATACGTTTACTTCATAACGAACGTAGACATGAGACAGATTATAAAATACCGTATGAAATACAGGTATAAAATACAATTAATCACGGGGAAAATAAGAGACAAAGACTGTTGGAACTGTAATTTAAACTTATCGTTAAACGTCTTATACCATACTTCATTAGCAGTTTTCATCATTCATTCATTATCAGCATGTTTCCACAGCGTCGGGAGATTGATGTAGATCGAGACGCTGGTATGTCGTAAGTTGCAAATTGGTGATAAAAAACGCAATACAAATGACGTTGGCAGGTGGTCTAAATGTTTCGTTCCTAGAAATGTCGTAAAGGGGATGGAGGGCAAACATAATAAATTTTGGACGACAAAAATTGCAAAGCAGAACGACGTGTATAGGCCTAGAACCGACGCCCGTATCTTTGGCGCCTATAGAAGCTTACAAAATATCACAAAATATGTTATATCGGCGCACCGTTGTATGTTTTAATTAGCAAGGTTTAATAAGCTACCATTCTGTTTTCACGGTACGGGTTTGCACCTGTAGCCAACACGATGCAGTTATAACTTATTGGCAGCGAATTTTGCGTAGGTCCTAATAATAATAATAATAATAATAATAATATCACGACAATTTCTAAGGCGCCGTAACACGATGACCGATTAAAGGCTGCCGTACAAACCACAAACCAGTACTAAAGATACGGTGCATGCAGCAATGAAAATGTAAAGTACAGTCAGATATTAGATAAAAACATAAATGTTTTCAGAGCCGTCTTGAAACTGTTTACGGATGAAGAGTTGCGGATGGAGCACGGTAACTGGTTCCATGCCGCCGGACCCGCGACGACAAATGCGCGTTCACCGAACTTTGTTCTCTCGTCCGCTGAACCACCAGGTCGCCACGAGCAGACGACCGAGTGCGACCTTCAACGCAGGACTGCTCGCATTGCAGAGTTCAGAAACAGGCGCATGGCGTTATTGTATAACGTTATTGAAAGTCGTCGTATCATGAACGAACTGTTGGATAACAATGTTTTACTGTTGTGATGAATGGCCTTGTTAACAATTTGGTTCTGTAGTGTTTTTTATACAAATATTTTATTGCCTGTCCCTCTCTCTCTCTTTATAGTTTTATTGTTCTCTTAGATTCCTATGTCTCTGTTATTTTATGCGTGTATATTGTAATTGCGAAATAAAGTATATATTGCCATGAACTGTGAAGACATTAATGCAATTTCTGATTCACACTATTTTGTATCGTGAAAGGACAAATCAACGTGATGTTTCAGTTACACAGTAGATAACGGGACGATTCTAGACAAAAAAAAATAGGGGGCTTGGCCTCAACTTTCATATTTATCATTAGGGTAATACGGTCTGAAAGTCGGTATCCCTTCATCAAAAATTCGGGGCTGGACAACACTTGGGAGCTATGCCCCCGCCCCACCCCAGAATTGCCTCTGGTAGGTATGAGGAACAAGACGCCAGATATTGGCATAATGGGCACGTCGCGGGGCATGCCTCTTAAGCCCGGTACACACTGGCGACGAAGTTGAATTCAACACAGTCGACTTTATTCAAAGTCGACCGTGTCGCTTTGTCCCCGTACACACAGGAAACGAAGTCGACCGTATCGGCAACAAAGTTGACCGTATCGGCAACAGTCGACTTTGTTGCCGATTTGTTGCCGATTTCGGCAACAGTCGACTTTCAACAAAGTCGACCGTGTTGAATTCAACTCTGTTGCCAGTGTGCACAGGACTTTAAAAAGACGGTCACTTGGCGTAAACGAAGTCGAGCGGTCATCAACAATTCGACGGTCGCTCTGTTTGTTTTCAGCGTCTGCTGCGTGACCAAAATGGTCCCAAAACGACGAAGTCTGGAGGTTGGAGTAGGGTTACGGGGAAAATCCCCATATTTTAGGGATACCCCATTTCTAAAAACTAGCTCGATCAGTCCAGCTGCTCTGGTATAGTTCAGTCGAAAATCCATCGAAATTCAAATTTTTTTACAAACGTCCTTTGACTTCCAAGCTCGTTTGAAGGTCACCACAATCGTATTTCGATACAAGTCGATGAACCTGCTTGACATCAATCGTTTGAACATCTTCAGTCCCGCAACAGGGTACAGTATGAGGGTAAAATTAGTTTAAAAGAAGTGTATGTAAACTAACTGTTTAGTAATAAAGTTTCTGGCGTCAGACTTAACAGTCAGAGTAAGTAAGTAAGTAAACAGACATTTAAACACGCTAGCTAAACAGAAACTGTCACGAAAGCGCGAACACGGGCTGCAGAGAACAGTCATGACGGCACAAACTCCCAATTTTCTGGGACCCTCACTCCCATCTAACCCAATGTGACCTTGGTCTAGGCATTTTGATCCGTCCAAACTTTTGGCCACAGTTCACCATGTGACGAACGAACGAACTACGGATGCACATCGTTAGTTAGCAAGTCTTCGAATAGCGCGACCACGTTAACATCACTGTCATTGAACGTAGGTCTGAACAACCATGCATGCGACCGTTGTATTATACTAGATTTTAGCGACTTGCCGTTAACAGTCGGTTCGGTTCGTATGCCCGGCTGAACGGGTCGAAACCGGCCAGTGAGCCGATTCGTATGCTTTATGACACCGCTAGATAGCAAATCTAGCCTACGTATCAAAATCCGGTGACATGAGTTGACGCAGGCCCGAGCGTGCAACGTAACAGGAAGAGTTTCGAGTTACAACAAACACAGGCTGCCGTAGTGATATGCAGTGATACCATTGTCGCTGGCGTAATATAGTACGCCTAATTAGTGTCAGTGTTCGTCATGTGAATGTTGATATGTTGTTAACGAAACCCAGATGAAACGTGGCAACGAACCCTCGCATTTTATGATTAACAGTTTGAAACATGCTATATGTAGCTGTGTCGAGAACCGTAGGCACTGGTATGTCACTGTATCAAAACGGTTAACAAACTTTCACAAGTATGCCTACTTGTGACCTAGACTTTTGTTGCGCATAAGCATAGCACAGCTATATGCGGCACAGTCTATCCGTCTGTCTGTCACAAGCAGTAGCCTACAATTTGGAGACAAATTATCACAGGATTACGCGTTTTTCAGCATTCAGTAGCAGATGCATTCTGGTTTTCAGATGTACCAAAATACCATGCAGTAGTTCACAGGGCAGTGCCCCCTTTTGAGGGCTTCAAACGAGACTATGGTGAGTAAAAACGGTGTAAAACACACATTTCCGACCTTTTCGTCGCAATGTCTTGGAAACCGTCGGATCTACAACTTAGGTGACTACTATCTACTAATAGGAAGTCGTATACGGGCTGTCGATTGGTACCCATTTCCACGAACTTGAATGATTTTGAACTACGCTTTACCGTATCGCTTTTCCGGAGCTCCCTGTGCAAAAGTGAATAAGATAAACCGATACTATCAGCGGTTAAAAGATAGCCCTGGGTCTGTAGATTCCAACGATGCGCAGATCATGCATAGGCCTAAAGTCATAGGGGTCACACTGTACTGTAAGGGTGCTTCTGTAAGGGTACTTTTTAATGTGCAAAATCAGCGATTTGGGGATCATTTCGCTAACAGTGTCGAGACAAATGAACGTATTAGGTGCTTGCAGTGTTAACCATCGGTGGTCCAAGGACTGAAGTTTACATACCCGGCAGGTTGACGTGTTTTAAGTAAGTAAGTAAATGATTTATAAAGCGCCGTAGTCCAGTTAGAATTGAGGCGCAGTTTACTTGGTCCGTCCACTCCCATTTCTCCGTCCGTCCTGTTGTCCGTTCCGTGCCAACATCGGCTTGCCAGCAGGGCGAGCCGTGATAGGCCAGCATGCAGGGCGGGCAAGTCCATTATACAGATGCTGCTGCGTGGCATCAAATCACCGCTGTAGGTCTTCAGCCTTGCAGCACACTTGTTCTATTTCGCAGTGCGGTCCACTCTCCCTGCCAAATATCAATAAGCCGACGTCGGCACGGGACAGACGACGGGACATAGGCCTACAAGTGAAAACATAATGCTCCCGCTCCGGGAATGCTGTCCATAGGCTGCGCGTGTGGCACAAAATACAACATATATAATGTACAGTGGTCGGACGTCATATGTGAGCAATTATTTCTACTGTTGTATTCGACCGAAAGGGCTGTGGTATGATGTTGAGTTCGAGCGATCTGTTAGCGATAGCTAAGTTTCTTGTAATCATATTCGCCAGAATGTTTTAGAACGTGGTACGGCACTCCAGCTCCAAGGGGGGGGGGGAGAGATCTGAGGACGAAACTCGCTGAGGATGGATGAAAGCAATGGCGGCTCAGGCTTAGAAGTTTGGGGGCTAGTGGGGTGGTTGTTATGGGGGCTGAGGACGGCATGTATTAATTACTCAACTTTATTTGGGGGCCGCAGAGGGGGAAGGCTTTCGGATGGGCATGCAGCCGTGGCCTCCGTAGACCGCCAGTGGGTGAAAGTCCCGCAGCTGGATGGTCAGAACCCCGGTAGAGAGCTGGGGCAATCCCCCCTACAAGAGCTAATAGCGTCAAATTTGCCGCTGCAGTGTTTGTTTAATAGCAGAATTTTTTGATTTGTAAATGTGCGTTGGAGTTGCCGTTATGAAAAGCGGTATATCGCACTACGCCATGCACCAAAGTCAATCAATCAATCAATCAGAAGAGGATTAGAGTGACCAAAGTAACAAATGTTACTGCGAGACCACTATTACAGTGCTAATAAATGAAGGATCGTTGAAATAAAAAAAGTTTTCAATAATTGGTGCTTGAACGACCGCAGTGTTGATGCCGAAACGACTGTGTCTGGTAGTGAGTTCCAGATCTGTGAGGCGGCAACCGGAAAAGCTCGGCCGCCGATGGTGGAAAGTTTGAAATAAGGTACTT
>Ga0209149_1001573_pt1 | contig 11763 bp, 5 predicted proteins | sample WorMetTyACAVOLI2_FD_187423 | JGI IMG/M metagenome (GOLD analysis project Ga0209149, IMG submission 187423) | Marine gutless worms symbiont microbial communities from Max Planck institute for Marine Microbiology, Germany - Olavius algarvensis... ...
TTCACTTGGCAAAATTTCAACAAGAACATATTGGAGACATAGTTATTAAATTTGTCTAATCCGGAGAAGTCCGTGGTTTCGGCGAGCAAGCTGTTCCACATACTAACAATTCGAATGCTGAAAAAATTGCGTCTATTAGAGCTGAAACATCGCTGTTTGTGTAACATGTATGCGTGACCGCGTAATTGTGACTGGTTTCTTGGAGTGAAAAATATATCACTGTTTGTGTGTTAATGCTCTTTTGCTAAAAGTCATTTGAATATCATTGAGTTGCAGACCACTTTTGACCCTGGTATGAAATCACTACAATCAGTAGAATCCACATCACTGTCATCATAACTATGGATGAAACTAAGCTTATTCTGGGTGAAATACAACATGAAAATGTCAGGCATATAAGTTGATGTTTGGTGTATGCACTTGTGTACAAATAACATGATGTAGTAATTATGCAATAATGATATTGGTAAAGTATCGTAATATTTGTAAAATTCAATAGAATTATTAATTAAGTTGCCGCCTGCGACAGCGAGAGCGCCTTTACGCGTTGGTTCTGTCCATCTGTTCGCCTGTTTGTCAGCTTGTTTGTCCGTCGCCAAAATGCGGACATCCGTCATTTTGAAGTCGTCAAAATGGCCATATCTCAATGAAAAATCATCCGATTTTGATGAAATTTGGTGTACACTGATTTGCAACTCGATTATAGTTACACGGTCAAATATGAAATTTTTTTAAAACTCAAGATGACAATAATAATAATTCGTTTTTTGGCCATAAGTCAGCAGCCGATTGCCCGATTTCAGTGAAAGTTTGCAACGGAAGCAGAATAGCACAGCGATAGAGGTCACATATGACATAAACTCTAAATTTCAGACATTCAAAATTGCGGATGGCCAACATCTTGTAAAACGTTAAATCGCCATATGTCAACCGAAAATCATCTGACTTTGATGAAATTTGGTACACAACAGCAGATTTGGAACTCGTTACTAGTTACCCGCACGACCAAATATGATTTTTTTTTAATTTCAAAATGGCTGACAGCTGCCATATTGAAAATAATTTTTGGCCATAACTCAGCAGCCGATTGGGCGGTTTCAGTGAAATTTTGCGTGGTGAAGCAGTTTTTCATAGAATTGCGGTAATGGGACAGATAGCCGCGTTCCACAGAACGTATTTCTTGTGTTCCTAATGCAGTTTGGTTTTCGGCGAACGGCGGCTTTTGTATCGTTTCCGATATGAAATCTGAAGGACTTGTCGTACGTTTGTTTGGCAGGACATGGAGAATTTTATTAGCTAGTTAATTAATTAGTTAATTAACATATTTCCGTAGGTTTCAAATCCATATAGAAAATGTGAATATATGAGTGCAAAGTAGAGAAGTTTAAGAACTTCTTCACTTAATTTGCTTCGCAGTTTACAAAACATACCAGTAAACTTTACTAGTTTTTTTTGTACAAGAAATCAATATGCTCTTGCCAGGACAAGCTATTATAGATATTTACCTTACTAATAACATAACTGTAGCATTACTTTTTAATTCAAGATTCTGAAGACCTTTTGATTGGGCACCTCAGATGACTCGAGATACGACTGGGTGGACGAGTGGTGGCCGGCAGCAGCCCGCGACATACGCGTCTACAAGAAAGACATTGATGACGATGATCTCGTACCGGCTGCTGGTCCTTTCTCTCGTCGTGAAACACGCGCCGGCTTGCAGCCGACGTTTCGCCTCGGTCGATCGAGTCCGACGTTTCGACTGGGAAAGCGACTGTCGACGAATCCAACGTTCCGCCTCGGCAAACGAGATTCGTCGTTCGGCGTCGGAAAGAGCGCGAGCAGCGGAGAGAATACGAAGGAAAGGAACTAAGCGACCTCAGTCAACAGACGTGATTGTTCAGTCGTGAATATAACTAAATATTTAGCAGTAGTTTGTGTCGTCATTCGAACTGCTAAGATGGCTTATTAATCTTCAACATGGTGTCTGTCGACTGTCGTCGCTAATGTTGGTTAATATGTTTATCTTATCATAAAGGTGACGTCAAGGGTCTGTTCACACATACGATCCACTGCGTTGCAGGTGGTGAAGTCACTATACAGATGTTTTCCTATCTGAAACACAGCAAGCGCGGCGCAGCGATATGTGTGAATGCACCCTAAAACAAAACGGCCTCGAATGACACAGGTACAGCATTGGGCGAAGACGGCTCAGACTGATCACGTGATTTTGCGACCTTGACCTTTGACCTTGGAGGTCATGGCCCCTGTGACTGACCTGGGTCGTCGTCCTCCATCCGTGTACCAAGTTTGAAGTTCGTAGGCCTTGCCATTCGGAAGATATGGCGCACGATGTGTGTCAGCATTAATGGGCCTGGTGACCTTGACCTTCGACCGTTTCACCTTAAACTGGTATGCGAGTCGCATCTAAGGTGGGGAACCTTTCTTCCAAATTTGGGCTTTGGCTTCTCGAATTATACGCTATGTACGCGACGGACGGACGGACGAACAAACAAAAGCAACGCTTATTACCCCCATTGGATTGGATATATTTGCTAGACCACTAGCGCTTTACCACGTCCACGTGACATTTTCACCTCACCATTACATATACCGTACTAATGCGGGTAATATATGTGTGAATAATTTGGCAAAACACACGACTCAAACCACTAAACAATATTTGAGGATTACTGTCGATCACATTTTCATGGTTTAAAAATTAATGTTTACAAACCACAAATGGACATATCCTCAAAAGTTCATAACTTCACAGTTAACTGAAACAAAAGGCAATATATGATGATGTCATCACATGACAATTATTATGTATGACGTCCATACCAGTCGTATCCGCATAACACAATAGCGCGATTGTTGTTTTAAGGGGTGTTTATAGCGACACAACTCAACTGAACTCAACTGACCCAGTTGAACAGCGTACAGCCAAGTCACCGTTTTTGTTTTTGTTTATGACGTCACGACCTACAAACTGTGTCAACTGTTGTTCACGCTGTCGAGTTGAGTTCAGTTGAGTTCAGTTGTGTCGCTATAAACGGGCCTTTAGACAATTAACATACGGCTACAGTTATCAGCGATTATCAGCGATTAATAGCCTAATCACATAAACGTAAACATGCACTTCATGCAGCCCGATGACAAAATACAATAAATAGAAACTACTGCTTGGAGTGAAAGTATACAAAACAAGAAATACGTTCTGTCGAACTCGGAGTCAGTCCAATGCAACTTTTTCATTTTTGATCACGTGACGTTCATCCAGTTCAAAATCTGCTGCTGTGTACAAAATTTCATGAAAATCGGATGATTTTTCACTGAGATATGGCGATATATAGATTTTCAAAATAGCCGCCGTCCGCCTTCTTGAAACTGTTTTACCACCATACGAGACCACCCACGAAGTCTCTGTTGCTGGCCGCAGCTGCGTGTCAAATTTCATCTCAATCTGATACACAGATGATCTGAAGATATAGCTATTTGAATTTTTCGCATAGTTGGCTTGAAACGTCTATCCAGGCCCCTAAAAATGGGGGTTTTGGGGCACTTTGGACCCATAAATGTGATTATTCATTATTGAGACCCACAAAAGGCACATCCTTGCGTAAATCCGCGTCTTTTAAGCTATCAACTGTAAAAATCCGTTGAGGGGTCTGACCTGTAGGCGAGTTGACAGAAAGTGTGACGGACACACACACACATATACACAGAGGTAAATTTATATTCTGTCCAGTGTCCATGCATTGCATTGCATTGGACAGACAATAAACGAGGTCATGGTGCACAGACTGCATGATTTAGTGCTGAACGTCTTAACCCATTAATGGGCACACTAAAACCGCAGAGCAACGGGCCATTATTCAGCGATACGGTGATTGATTGGTATACACTGGCCATTGATCGGTGGGCTGTTACATTTGGTACAGCGAGGAGGGGCCTGGGCGGGCTGGGGTCCCGCCCTGCCCCTTCTCGCTGTACCAAATGTAACAGCCCACCCATCAACGGCCAGTGTACCAATTTCATGTTATTTGAGGTGGCACTATAATTACCGGTGCTCATTAAAGGATTAATCGCCAGTGTACGCTGTTGCAACTGTTCTGCAGTCTGCGTCTCAAATAGAACAACTTTTCGTACAATTACAGAGCTTGCTCGACACTGGTTTCTGTCCCACATATTAAATACCTGCTGTCACTTCTCTCAGTATGCGACAATGCCATATAAACATGCCATATTTATGGTTAACTCTTGCAATAGAGTGCTGTAGATGCGTTATATCTTAATAATAATAATAATTCCAAGACACTGTTTATGGTGCTGTCATTGTGGCAGAGCCATCGCGAGAGTTCACCAGGTTCATTTGATGAACGGCGCCAAGCGGCCGCCAACCCAAGACCAATCCAGACGACTTAGGTTGTGAGTCCGCCTGTACAGGCTGCCAGAGTCTACACCCATCATCGCCACTTATTATTGTTATTACTCAGCCCGAAAAATGATACTCATTTTACTGTCCCACGGAGGGTAGAAGGCTGAGTCGACCTAGTTGGCTGGTTACATACCGAGATGGTTTACCCGTCCACAGACGGTCACCCATCCTGGCACTAACCGGGTCTGACGTAGCGCAGCTAAACTGGTCGAGGCCAACGCGTTACCACTAAGCCAAACAGCCAATCTTAGTGAACTATAAACAGCCCGGTGAAATGTTGTTCACTTCGTTGCCGTTGTAACAACAGAATACTGTCTGGGATGCGGCGCGATACGCCTCAGTTATTGCCAGCGTCGACACGCGGTCTGTCGTCAGGCGCCACGTCGAACTGCCGGCACGCCAGTAAACATCCGGTCACGTGATCAGGCACCGACTGCCGGGCGCGAGGAGCGTACGCGTTGTTGTTGTTGGACGTCGTCGACGTGTAGTCACGTGACGGCGACTGATGATGCGACGTCGACGGCGGCGCTAGAAGCTCGTCGACGTAGGCGTACTCGTTGTCGACGTTGCTGCGCAAGCTGTACGCGTCACCTTCGCCGCCGGCGGCACTTACGTTGTACTGCAGACCGGCGCACGGCAGCATCCGGGCACCTGGGCCGACACTGACGGCGTACGGATACGGCGATCTGTTGTCGCACTTGACCGACATGTACGCTGGCGCCTGCGAGCCGTCCTTGGCGTACAGGGCTCGTTGACTGGCGTTCAGTTGCTGCTGAACTGATCTGCGCTTGTCTGCTGCTGCCGCTCGTCTTCGACTGTCAACGACACCAGCATGAATCGTTATCTTGCTCCAAACGTATATCAAAGCACTGAAGTATTCGTTAACCCTTCAATAGCCACATTAAAACTGCAAAGCAACGAACCATCACATACAGTGATTGGTAGGCCTACACTGGCCGTTGATGGGTGGGCTGTTACATTTGGTACAGCGAGGAGGGGACTGGGCGGCGCCGCAGCCCGCCCAGGCCCCTCATCGCTGTACCAAATGTAACAGCCCACCCATCAACGGCCAATGTACCAACTTCGTATTGTTCGATGTAGCACTATAATTACCTTTGGAGTCTGAAGGGTTAAGGTAAGTATAAACTAAGGCCCAGTCTCAGTATCGCCGTCTCAGAGCTAAGGGAAATACCAAAGACCTTTGAGAAATACAGGCGCCGCGCTTATCTCTGTCTCTCGCTTTTAATCCGAAAATGAGCCAGCGACGTAGTGCTTGGCCTCGAGGCCACATTCTTATGGCCTTGGCCTTGAAGGTCTACGCCTTGGTCTTGCCCTTAGCCTTGGCCTTAAGATTCTAGCCTTGACTACAGTACATCATTGAAATGAGCACACGCCCGGTAGATCTCTTCCAAAACCTGCCGTTATCTTCCAAGTTTTTACAGCGGTACCAGATTGTACTGTTTGATGACACACGTCCAAGGGCGTAAATGTTGAACAACTTACACAGGGAACGATACGCAAGAGCAACTCGACTGGAAGTAGATCCGTCAACCTCTCTATCGCAAATCCAATGCCTTACCGTTGTGCCACCACGCCACCCCAACATCATCATCATCTCGTCTACATTACAGATGTCGCAGTGAAATTATCGAACCATTTCAAAATTTAATCTTCACGATAACAAGTCAGATTACTGTAGTTTGTAATCAAGAAATACGTTACGTTACTACATCGCTAAATTAGTGATGGTTCAACTTCAAAAAGTCCTTGTTAGACAAGTCCGTGGTCAAGTGTCAATTATTTCATGATCCGATCATTCGTTATTGCCAGCCCTGGCTCTGGGACAGTGTTCCTGACCACAGTTTCTCCACATGTCAGAAAGAAAATCCGTTCGAATTCCCTCAAAATAAAAGTAGTTGATTAATTCGTCCATATTACCGGTAACAAAACTTTTATTTGCTCTTTCAACTGTTACTTTAACAGGCTATTAAGACTGCTTGGCTGTTGTTAAACTTAGCATAATTTCAAATCAACTCTAGGTGTGAATCAAAATTAAAGAAACTAAAAGTTACTGAAATTCAATAAGACAAATGGCAAAATCCAGTGCAATTTAAAGTTCATTCCGTAAAAGAATTCGTTTACTAACAAAATTTTCTTAAAATTTGCAATTTTCGTAAAAAAAACAAGCGCGTCAGCAAGACGCATCGACAAACGCGGGGGTGCAGTTAAAACTATCTGCAACATTCTGGCCCCCTTTTCAATGGCAACATTTCCGTCACTGATTGTAGGCCTATGCCTCTGTCTATATAGCCTACCGTGGAGACAATTAAAATTAACAGCGGCGTCCAATGCAGGTAATGTTTGACAAAATACCGATCGATAACTGCTGGTCGTGGCGTCGGTCCACACGTGTGATAACCAGAGCCGCCGTCGTCGCTGCCATATACACGATCAGTCATGCGTGACATGGCTACGCGTCTGTGGTCTAGCGTTTGTCACAGATGATATGGCAGAAATACTCAAAAAATGCAACACATTTTTGATTATAATAGACTCCCTTGGGGGGCTACCGCCTCGTAGCTTTTTTTTAGAAAACTTTCGTCGAGCTGATGTTAAGCTCTAATTGACATGTAACGCTGCGACTTACCGTTTTCGGGACATTCGCGGTCTAATGGTTTTTAGAGGCCCAAAAACCGACCCCTCTCCCTTTTCTGGTCTCGCATTTGGTGACCCCTAAAGATATCGCCATCAAACGGGGAGACTCTGGGTCCGGATAATAGATCTACCGTCGTGCAAACTGTCACGCCGATCGGTGTCACTGTCGCCGAGATCTGTGACCGGACAAGTAGAAAGAAAGATAGAAAGAATTACAGCAGATTTAGTATCAGACAAACCGCAAACTAACGTTGCGTTTGTCGACAATAAAATTCGTTCTGCACCCGTGGAACAACTGTGTTGAAATATGTTCCTGACGATGTGATATCTACCACTGTACGGACTAAAACTTATTTCGGCAATCATAGCAGGACACTGTTTTGTATGCGACCCTATAGTTACTTAAAAATTCGAATTAATATAGTGCTTTTAGCAGTCTAGTAATGCTTCTTTCAGGCGACAAAAACTATTTGAAATGTAAGCAGAGTGATTCAGTGCCTCTACCTTTGAATGACGCACATGCCGGCAATGAAGATGAGTAGTCCAACTGCCACAGCGATGCACAGTATGAGAATAGCCGTAAAACCTGCACAGAGACCAACGCAACGTGCCAATAAAATGACATCATTTACCTGCTGCCGGGAGCTAGTCAAGACTACGACAATAACTGTACAGGTATGTGGCTTTTGTTGCTGCAACGACACGAAACTAACAAGCAAGCAGGACAACGCACGTGACCGTGAGCAATTATAATTAAGTTCTGTTTATTGAATAAGCCTTCGCCGCATGAAGTCCTTTCAGGAGCTTTACGCGATGGAGATGTCAAGCTGTTCGTCTGTTCGTTTATCTGTTTGTCGCCTGGAACGCATTTAAAGCTATCGTCTCTTATCTATTGACGACCAATAGGAAGTCCTACACGGGATTTCCAAAGAACCCATTCTTTGACTCCTAGGATGACCTTGAGCGACTTATTAAGTGCGTTGCCCCGATAGGCCGACACTATAAGCCCCCGCCGCCATCAATGTGGCACGGAGCGAGGTTTGCTGTCCCTCAAGGTCATCCTAGGAGTCGAAGAATGGGTCCTTTGATAATCCCGTGTAGGACTTCCTATTGGTCGTCATTAGAGAAGAGACGATAGCTTTACATTGATACTATTACATCCGCCAAATATATTTTAATTTTGTTCGTTTTCTGCTATATCTTCTCTAAACAAGCTGTGTTGTGTGGTATTGCTATTGTAACACATCTGCCTCTCAATTGACGGAATCATTGTGGACGCTTTAGTTTCCCTTTAAATGCGTTTTAGACGACAGATAGGCAAACGAACAAACGAACAGACGAACAGATGGACATCTCCATCGCGTAAAGCTCACGCTTGTACTTCGTGTGGCGAATGCTTATTTAAATTAATGAACAAAACTTAACCTTTTAAGCGCCACATTAAAACCGCAGAGCAACGAACCGTCATAGCAATACAGTGATTGGTACACTGGCCGCTGATGGGTGGGCTGTTACACATTTTAGTACAGCGAGGAGGGGACTGGACGCCGCCCGGGCCCCTCCTCGCTGTGCCAAATGTAACCACCCATCAACGGCCAGTGTACCAACTTCTTATTATTCGATGTAAGTAAGTAAGTAAAATACAACTTCGACAGACGCAAAGTCACAATAGTATATCAACACAACATACTGTTAATTTATGTTACACAAGCCTGCACTGACTCACTACACAGTACACACAAGAAGACAATAAAGACAACTACGTAAACAAACAATGCACCATCAACTGTAACTTCATACAATCTAAAGGTATATAGAAATATTGCCAAATTAGATCTATCTTTGTCCATACAAACTCCTGAAAATGAACGATTTCCTAGTAAGTCATATTTGAGCCTAGGCAAATCAAAGGAATGACCACGTGGACGCAAACTCATAGGAAACATCAATCACTATAATTGCCTTTGGAGTCTAAAGGGTTAATTATAATTGCTCATGGTCGTGCTGTTACCAGTCATATAACGTGCAATAACCGCATCGTAGAGTTCTTTGGTTATTTAGGCTTAACTTATTTACTGTTTGTTTTCTGTATACTAGTTAATTTTACGTGGATGTTTCTTTCTGTTTTCCCATGGACCTATACAAACTCGACTGACTGATTGAAAGAGCTGTGGCGACACTTACTGTGTGATACAGGAATGATCGCCGACAAGATTGAACCTGCAGACGACACAGACACAAAGAATATTATTATTGCTGGAATTAAACGAAAATCGCATATGCGACATGTTTCGTCGTTGACCTGATAATTTCAATACAGCCAGCCGCTTGTCCGTGACTGATATTGTATAGAGATAGGAGAGATAATAAACATTCGTAAAATATAATATAGCTAGAGCGTGCGATCAAGTAAACGTGGCGGCAGAGAAACGCGACAGGGGTATTATATATTATTCATTCATTACGTCATAAGACAGCACATAAGAACACATAAAATAAAATCGCTAGGCCTAAACAAAAATCAAGTACATAAAACTGATATAGGTCCTACTGTGGACCTATAAGTCATAGCACAGTGTTCCTGAAAGTGCTAAAAATACCACATTTCACATCTCTCACAGAGAAAGAACCTAACTGGAAAATACCGTATTTAGCAGCCAAAGCAACAGTTTTGAGTTGACACAGCCGAGCAAGAATCCTCAGTAAAACATTGTTACTGGTTAACATCTTTTCGAAAACAACAAACGACGCTGGTCAATAAGATAACAAGCAGGGAGACAGCCACAATAAAACTGAAGTGATCTGGGACTTTCTCTCCAGCATGAGTTAAAAATTTTCCTGAATGTATTATTCTATGCGACTGACAAGGACTTGATCTCAAAAGCTGTAGCACAACCGGCCCAGGCCTCACAACCATACATTACAGTCGGTAGACAATAAGTTTTCGTAAGATGTATACTGCTAATATCTCGTCATGGTTATGTCCAATAACGTTCAAAATGTTATTAAACGACCCGTGGAATTTGCTCAGGGAGGGCGACAAATCCATCTCAGCTGACGGGGCCGAAAAATAACATCCTAAGTATTTTACTCGGTTCACCACAGGTATAACAGAACCTTCTATCGACTTGATATCACTGATGGGGGAAGGCCCCCCAAAGGTAGTAACTAGGCTTTTGGCGGGATTAAACTTTATATCCCACAAAATACCGAACGACCAACAAATATTTATCATTTTCTGTAAGCCATACCAACTGCCAGATAGCATAACAATATCATCTGCATACAATAAGCAGCCGGCAAACATGTTACCAATCTGGATACCAAAACCACATTTTCTCAACTAATTAATTACATCATCGACGTAAATGGCAAACAGAAAAGGAGATAAAACTCCACCGGTCCGTGGTAAGTCCGGGCAGTCGATACTGTCTGGTGTTGTCGAAGCATGCCACGCGTTTCCGACGCACGTCATCTGATGAACTGGTAGCGACTTTCCAGTGCAACCAAACGTGGCGTTGGCGCCGTCGCCATTACGTTTCCACCATACGTTGCCAGGCGGTATGACGTCAGCACAGCCAACCGCTGAATCCATTCACATAAAGACAAAGCTCATCGTTGTCGACGACATGATTCCGTGTACAACAGTTGCGCTTCTGAACCATAGCTGTAGTGACGTGGTTCTGTGAGGTGCCGAATTCATTTTGATTAATGTGGTGCAGAAATTACCGAAACCGGTCATGATTTGGATTGTAAAAAGTTCAGTACCACTTTTTTATGGATCACAGTGTATGCATGACAGTTCTGTCACAAAGCACCTGACTGTCTAAGAATGCACTAATTTTATGATTAACCCCTCAGGTGTTGCGTAGTTTTTATTGTCTGCGTTTGAATTAATAAAAAAAATCTTTACAAAAATTGCACGAATTTTGTAAGACACACCGCAACACATGCGAAACTCAGTGATAAAAAGTCTCGAGATAGTCTCGAGACAGTATTTTCATCAGTTTATTTTTCCCTAATTTTTCCTTTTCCATGGTACAATAATTTTACAACAAAACGGCAAAATTATAACAATATTCCTGCTCCTCTCGTGGGCACTTCACTATATCCGAACAATTCTAATAATAGATGACGACTTGATAGAAGTATTTTATACATTAGAGATAAAATGTATATATTATACATGCACAGGGTCTACATTATATATTTTACAGTTATTAATCAGTTAGCTATTCTGTAAGTAAGTAACGACTTGCTGCTAATCAATTTTTCACTTTACAGCTGAGTTGCGGGCGACATACTGACCCTTGTAATGCAGCAGAAATTGTCGACCGTCTTTCGTCGATCGAGCTGCTATGACTCTGATTTCGACCGAATTGGAGTCGGAGAGATAGACCGTTTCCTCATCGCTGTAGGCTGCAGCGTCAGCAGGTGACTGTCGACCACACACAGTCACACCGTGACCGCCATTTACTCGTTCTTTGATCACGGCGTAGACCTACTCGCAACAGACGCACCGCACAGTTCTGCATGAAGGCCCGTTTATAGCAACACAACTCAACTCAACTCAACTCAACTCGACAGCGTGAACAACAGTTGACTCAGTTTGTAGGTCGTGACGTCATAAACAAAACACGACTGACTTGGCTGTACGCTGTTCAACTGGG
>Ga0209149_1001574_pt1 | contig 11762 bp, 9 predicted proteins | sample WorMetTyACAVOLI2_FD_187423 | JGI IMG/M metagenome (GOLD analysis project Ga0209149, IMG submission 187423) | Marine gutless worms symbiont microbial communities from Max Planck institute for Marine Microbiology, Germany - Olavius algarvensis... ...
ACACCTACACAAACATGCATGTTACATTCATGCTCTCGTACTTCCCCAACCTGTCTACCAAGAGTTTGCTTCATTGCGACCACCGTTAGGCGGTCGCACTCGACTTGTATATGATGACTAAAACTGGTAAAGTTTGCTAAAAGTGAGAAGTTGGCACCTCTGCTATTCGTATGATTTACAGTGATTTCTGCAGTCACATACAAGCACCGACTGTCACTGCCATACTTTCCTAATAGTCGCACAGGACGTTGACACAGGACTGACGTAGAACTGTCGAGAAATGACTCAGATACTGCCTGAACTAACAGTCTCGGGTGATGCTGCAACACAGCAAGAAAATCGTAATCATGCTCGCAGCGGAACTGTTCATCGGCAGCAAAATATGCAGACACTGTACAATACCGGTATCAGATATTCGCAGTCTGCAATGAGATACGGGACCAAGTATTAACTGACAGCGTTGTCCAGCACTGACGGGTAAAAAAGCTCGTGTTAACAACTGCACGTAAGAATTCTATGACGGTGCCGTTAAATTCCTCATTGAACGTTTCTAAGCTGTGGCTCTGTTCCGAGATTGCATCATCCCGCAGACAGAGACCTCAGAGATGGCACTTGTTAAATTACTGTATATACTCAACGCAATTCGAGAATTTTTTTTGCCAAATTTTGATATAAAATGTGTGGCTGGCTTATATGTGGGGTAGGCTGCACAACCAAACTCCAAACACCCAAACTTTAACCAGATTTATTGCCACAGGAAATGAATACTGGGTCAGCTTATGTGTGGATCAGTCTATATGCAACTATATGTTAGTATCAGTAAGGAACAGATACAGCTTCAGCAACATCAGCATTAGATTTGTTGTCAAAAGTTACTCCCTTAACCCTTTAATACCCACATTAGAACCGCAGAGCAATGGACCACTATACAGTAATATGGTGATTGGTACACTGGCCGTTGATGGGTGGGCTGTTACATTTGGTATAGCGAGGAGGGGCCTGGGTGAGCTGTGGCCCTGCCCAGTTCCCTCCTCGCTGTACCAAATGTAACAGCCCATCCATCAACGGCCAGTGTACCAACTTCATATTGTTTGACGTGACACTATAATTGCCCTTGGACTCTAAAGCGTTAAACCTTTCTTCTAAGCTCCCTGTTAATCTCTAGCGTGGATACATACACAAAAATTCAGTTTCATATCTACAGAGAAGAGATGACAGCTATGATTCACACATCAAAGTGTCTAACATATGCTGCATAATTATGCTAATATTTCATTGCATATCTTAACAGCCAAATATTCATCATTTACTCAACGTCACATTAAACTTCCAGCAAACCGTTTAATATAACAAGAACATAAGCAAAGCTAATGTTCATATATAGTGCCAACCTGACAGTTTGACGAGAACGGGGTTGAAAACACTAGCAGCATGTAATGCACTGTCACCTGCACAAAAACTATATCAGTTCAGCACTTGCAGAGTTTTTCTAATAGATTAATTCTACATCTAACAAAACGTTTATAAAGATTGACAAGAATCTCAGCTCTCGCTTCGTGTCATGTAATATTTCGCTAAGTCACATAAGGTCATTGAAAATGATGCCATTCGATAGACCACACACAACTTATTAGTAGTCTGCCTCTGTAATCATAGCTCAATCTCGTATTGTTTTCGAGTTATTTGACAGTGAGTAATAGTGTAGCGTTGAAATCTTGGTGAGAGGTCACTCGAGGTCATTTGAAATGGTACCATTCGAAAACTTGCATCTGGGTTTCCTATTCGCCTTCTATAGTAACTGTGGCTCTGTCTTGTATCATTTCCGTGACAAAGATAATACTCAGGGTGACCACTCTCCAGACAATGTGAAATTCACTGATGGTTCGCAGCACTCCTCAGTGGCACTTGGCATGTTAAGTGTTACTCATATCGTGACAGTACTAGTGTTACTGTGAGTGGTGGGGGTAGGGATGCAACACTGCATGATCCAAAAACCATATATTTAATATCTAACACCTGTACGGACACAAATATGCAGCTTACAATAAACAGTTTTAGGCAACTTTTCGGGGTCACGCTGTAATACTGCCATACCGTTTGGTATGGAAACAAGTAGCTCTGCTGTCACAAAGAGGCTGCACGATGCTTGGTGTCTGTCAGTAGTTAGCTTCAACAGTATAAAACGTCGAATAGTCTTTTTATTGTTAGTTATGTAGGCTACAGACTTATCACTGCGTGCAGTTAAATGTGCCATTCTGTTGTCTTTGGCGTAACGTTGAGGCTTCTTGTCATAAACATTTCGTTGTCTTCTTCCGCAATCAACACCGCCGCTTACTACTAGTGTGTCACAACTTACGTGATGGTGGCCATGGTCCACCGGCAACTGTGTTGACAACATCTGGCCTGTTGCAGCGTTAACAGCAGGCAGTTAAGCCAGGTATAGGCTCAGAACCAAGATTTCTGCCTACCCCACCTGCATTCGACACCGCCGTTAGGGGGGTTCGTGTCAGAATATTGCCATGCCATATGGAGCTGAAAAACTAGAATGGCTTGGCTACCCAGTGGTGAAAAACTTTTGAAGATATGTATTCATTTTCACACAATTCACGAACGTGACAGACACACAGACAAACAACAACACACACAGCATGACGGCATAGGCCGCGCTTATGCATAGCATCGCACGGCAAAAACTAGAATGGTGTAGCTACTCTACGATGAAAAAAGTTCGAGGATACATTTAGCCGTTTCGACAGAATACCGGCATGGGACAGACAGAGGGATGGACTGACAGACATCTCGCTATGATATGCATAGTCTGCGTTATGCACAGCATCGCGCAGCAAAAACAGTGCAAGTAACAACTCAATCCACACTTTAACAGGATACAATCAAATACACCCATTTAAAGAAAAAACAACAACAGCAGCAACAAAATAAATAGAAGTAACTTGAAGAACAGATAGAAATTATAAAAGAAGTCTGCATGAATGTTATTTCACACTGTCATAAGTATTTTTTAGCAGACAATAGACACAAAACTCACTGTGACCAGATAGAAGTTTAGGCGGCAAAGCAAATGCTGGTGTGCCTGGAACACTGAGTATATAGCCCTCCGGCGACAATGTAGCTGCTGAAGTAGACGGTGCTGCGAATACCAATCCTGAAGGCGTTTGATAAAAGACGGCATTACCACCTGTAACTGCTTCAGAACCAGCTCCGCTCAATGCTTCCAAAAACAGACAAAATTTTACAAACACACTTAAGACTACAGTGAAGTGAGCACAGATGGTAGGTTCCCACACAAGTCTGCAAGCAAGCATCTTTATTTGCCTAAATAAGCATATATAGCATAAATATACACTGTGTCTCAACAAAAAAAACGGACCGCTACGATTAACATGACAACTTCACCAATTCACAACATTTACTACCCCGTAATTATTTTTGGTAGAGAGAAACCTTATTCAATTCTTAATTAATATGATGAAAAGTTTTTAAACTGGTTTAGAACCAGCTGTATGGTTTCCATAACAACAGTGGCGACTTGACACACACAAACAGCGAATTTCTAGATAACATCGAACATATTATTAACAACGCAATAAGCAAGTATCAAAACAATTGTGGGCTTGTGTCAAGGCCAAAAGACTGCATGTCAAACACTTGTTTTAACTTTTAGCATATGCACTGTTCCAATAAAAATTTAAAAGATTTAACTTTTCTGTTCATAAGGCAGCATCAACTGTGGAATGACGCACACTTGATTGCTATGGTTATCAGCTTCAGCTGGTAGACTGCTGTAAACACAACTGTCTTCTAATTTGAGGCTTATTAAGAATACTGAACACAGATTTTTTTGTAAAATTTTATTTAAATGAAAGGACGTTTTATCAAGTTAAGCCAAAAATATCGTATTCATAGTGCTAAAACAATATTCTAAGACACAACCTGAGGTTATACCTAAAACAAAAGTGCATTAGCCGTGTTTTCGCGTAATGCGCTATACAAATCGACATTTTTTTTACCTTACCTAAATTTAGTTGCGATGTTTCGCTCACCAACGGCGAGCTTCATCAGGCTTGTGGTCACGTGATGTTGAGCACGTGACCAAAAGACGGTCATATGCTGTCGGTAAGCTGTACGCCCCTCCATCTCTGTTCATGCAGTTGGGTTGTTTCCGGATCCAGATCGACTCCTTGACCTGTCTGGTTTTCCGATGTCCTTCTCTTTCCAAAATTTTGGCACCTGACCAGTTTACGACATGATTTTCTTTTGCTACATGATCTGTTATGGCCAACTTGTTCATTTCCGCTGCTCTGCTCTTTCGGTCTGATCGTGTGAACGTTCTGTTGCTAATCAATTCTACTTCTTTTCTGTGTTCCTCTTGTCTCTTCCCATAATTTCTGCCGGTCTCTCCAATATATGTACAGTCACAGTTGTGGCACGGAATCCTGTACAGTACACACATTCTCCAGTTTGCTCTACTGTGCGTTGATCTTTTGGGTGGACTAGCAGCTGTCTCAGTGTCCTGTAAGGCTTCATGGCCGTATTTATTCCACATTTACGGAGTATCCTCTCAGCAGTCTTAGATAACCCTTCTACATATGGGATGACTGCTAATCCTTTACTCTCCTGTGCTGACTTATTTCTTTTCTTTGTGTCTATTGTCTTTTTCCTTTTCTGACATTGGTCGTGCTTTACTTTGTCGAAAATCCACTTTGGATAGCCGCAGCTCTTCAATGCATTCCTAATGTGTAGCTCTTCTCTATCCTTATCATCCTCTGTAGACACCAGCGTATCTTTCCTGTCCATCAGTGTCCTCACAACACCAGACTTGTGATGTATCGGATGGTGAGACTGGAAGTGTAGATATTGATCCGTATGTGTGGGCTTGCGGTATACTTGTATTTTGACAGTCTTGTCTGGCTGACCACAAGCCTGATGAAGCTCGCCGTTGGCGAGCGAAACGTCGCAACTAATTTAGGTATAAATTCCAGGTTGTGTCAAAGAATTTTATTTTAGTATTTAAACTACCAACCTAATGAACGTTTTCAAGTACTATTGCAGCATGTCAGAGGCCAGTCGGACCTTTGTTGACAGATAAATGTATCTATGTATGTAGAGTTGTCATAAAAACCGTCTCGTAATAAACAAAGTGACTGAATGAGAACCGCATAAATGCCGTTGGCATCTTTCTCCGCCAACGCGGTGTCGACGTGGGTGCTTTGATCGCGCCCACCGGTGCACACAGACACTAGAAGACGACGAAAATGTCCGCTCGTATCACTGACGACGTCCTTCTCCAGATTTCTGCCAAACTCTGTGCACATGTTAACGTTACAATTAATCATGTTATAATCATGTTGTTTTTAATACCACTAAGTGGCAATGTATGATCATTAACTCTAAATAGAAAGTCCTTCGCAATCTGTCATTTCAATTGTGCTCTGCCTGCTTACCCTATACTGATAAATACAAATATCTGGGCCATGTGATTTGTGCTGACCTTACTGACGATGCTGATGTAATGAAACAAACCAGATATGCTCGCGCTAATTCGATTATCAGGAAATTTTCTCAAGCTTCTTTGGCTTCTAAGATTGTGCTGTTTAAAGCCTATTGCACACCGATGTATGGTTGTCAACTGTGGTCATCGTCGTTTCAGTATTCACTTAATAAGCTGAAAGTTGCATATAATGATTGGTTTCGACTGTTACTTAATGAACCTCGATGGTGCAGTGCATCTTCGCTGTTTGTATATCACATTGTTCCCACATTTGATGCTCTTATTCGTAAACTCATTTATGCCTTGCCTTGTGGCGTAGTTGTCACAATAGTTCTAATGTTCTGGTTGATAAATTGTTCGCATCAGACATTTATTATGAGTCTAAACTATTTAAACGTTGGCGCCAGCTACTGTACTAATGTTGTATTTTGTTGTTTTTTAACCTTTATCTTCCTTTTTTACACTATTATATTCTCACTGTTACTGTTTCATGGGCTCTTCTGCCTGCTATTGAAATAAAGTGAAGTGAAGTGATAACGTTTTCTGCTGAAATGATTGACTGACATTGTGTGACTGAAACAACGACCAGTTACAACAAAAACAAGAAGCTATCGTTAACATCATCATCATCAATTTATTGGCTACAAAATCAGCATCTGCGTCATCTGCGCGCACGAAGTAAAAATACGATAAGCCATCATGGTCGACTACAACCAAACATAATTTAATTTGCAGCCGTAAATCTGAAGCGGAAATTGCACTCGACGTATTGTACTATTGAAGTTAGTGACAGACACGAAGCACCGCGCGGCCTTTCTGCGACAGCAGGGCTACTTGTTCGTTGAGATATGGCGATTTGACGATTTTCAAGATGGCGGATATCTGCCATCTTGAATTTTAGGGGGTCCATTAATGGGTTCATTGATAAGCCCATGTAGGACTTCCTCAACAGAGACTCTAGCTGTAAATTGCTTAGTTTTTGAGAAAATCGCGTTTTTGTGTACGCCTTTTTGCGACAAGACAGGCAGACGAACGAACGAGCAGATGGACAGCCCCAACGCATAAAGCCGCCTTCGCTGTCGCCAGCGGCGGCTTGATAATGCCGCAATGGTAATTCACTGTGTCCCGAAAAAAGCGCCCCCCCCCCTAAGTAAAGTACAGTAACACTCATAATACTGAACAGAAATCATTGAAAATTACAGAGAACACACTCAGTGGCGTAGCCAGGAATTTGATTTGGGGGCGGGTATACGTTTTAACTAGTCATTGCAATTTCAAAACATGTGTTAATGTCCCACACGTGAACAAAACGGTTACTGATTTTGGGGGTATATATACCCCCGTCGCTACGCCCCTAAAATCCCTGACATCCATTTGAACATTGTGTGCTAAATTGCAAGCGAGTTCAGTTTTAGGATCGTGATATTATTTGCTAATCTTTCTGAAGCATTTCAATTTCAAGTCCTGATGAATTATGTTGTACACCGTTTGTCTTCGAAATACCGATCTCTCTAGCAATTTGATGTAGGCCCTACAGTAGGCTATGGTGAGATCCAGAGAGCAGTTTCCTGACTAATGGACATATCTTCAACAACCCCTACATTTTCAGCTGTCCGAACAGTGTACTTTCGTCGGCTTCCGCGCTTCCTGTCAGTCGAGCCCGATGCTTCGATTTTTCTGAGCAGACGCTTCAGAGAAGTCAGCGTCCACGCTTTGTTCGGAAATTCAGCTAATAACTTCTTCGATCCGTAACCTTTTTCTCGACGAAGCACTTTAATCAAAACACGATCTTCGCTATACTGATAACCATGCCGATAAAGTGAAAAGTGCGTCAATGTTGACGTCAGAGTATTGACGTCAATAAGTAAACAATATTGGAAACTGCAATTTTCAAGTATCAATTTATAATTGCTAATATTTCAATGCTGGTACGAAGGATTATCTTAAAAATTCGTCGTTTTATCGAAATTGGATGCTTATTTATGTTGTTAAATTATAATTCAATGAAGTTCTTTATTTTCGAAAAAATAGAAATATTTAGGGGGCACTTTTTTTCGGGACACAGTGTAGATGTGCTCAGACAGCGCAAACTCCACCAAGGCAGCTCATTGTCGTAGAGCACGGTGGCGCCCCCTGACGACTGAGAACACATCTGGTAATGTTAACGGAAGTGGAAAAGTGATCGTATAGATCCACATCCGGATTCGGATCAACACCAACATTTGATCATATCTCGAGGGCCAGTCATACCTTGCCCATGCCTACCATGTTTGGTCGACATCCGTAAACGCGTTCGTGAACTATCCTGGTCACAGACAGCATGACGGAACGAACGAACGAATGAATGGCAGAACAGACAAAACAACATCGATTGCATAACTCCGCTTTGGTGGATCAACAAACACAATAAAACACAAGAGAGACAAAACAATAGTTCGCCGGCAATTGCTGCGGACAGATAGTAACCGACACCTGCCTTTATTGTATGCCGCTTTGATGGCGGCGATTTCCTCGTTGGTTCTAGGGCACAGTATTTCAATCAGTGCCGTCTCGTCCGTGCCAGCTCCCTAAAAGACAGCAGTTTCCTCACTACATTTTTATCTATTTAGTGATTGTGTTGTTGTCAACACGGTGCGCTCTTCTCGACGCTGCTTCACGAATATCCTGTCTCCTACAGGGTGGGCCAAATTAAACGGGGCCAGCTTACATTTTTGCTTGTAACAAGCGAACGCATTTATAAAATTAAATGATTTTAGGCAGGTATAAACTACATAGAGCAACAAATGACAATATGTCAATTTTATCTTAATGAAAACATAACATAGTAGAGGGCGCCACGTCTATCATCACTTATGATGATACGCGCTGATATAGGCTTATTTGCAAAGAAAGTCGTGTTGTAGTCCGGAGTTATAAGCCTACAACACGCGTTTTTTAGGGAAAAACAGGTAGCTATTCGCGCCAAAAAGATTACAGTACATTAGGCCCTATAGATACTAACAAATAAATACTTGCAACAACAACAACAACAAATACTTGCAAAAGCCCCTTGATGTTTTGATAATAACTTTGGCAAATGTAGAGGCTTGGGGCTTGGTTTTTTTGGAACACGGTGTATATTGCCACATCGAATAATATGAAGTTGGTACACTGGCTGTTGATGGGTGGGCTGTTACATTTGGTACAGCGAGCAGGGGACTGGGCGGGGCCGCAGCCCGCCCAGGCCCCTCCTCGCTGTACCAAATGTAACAGCCCACCCATCAACGGCCAGTGTACCAGTCACCGTATTGCTGTATAATGGTCCGTTGCTCTGCGGTTTTAATATGCCCGTTAAAGGGTTAACGTACATCGCTTTGTTCCGGAGCTCTCTATGTAAAAGTGAGTGCAGATAGATCAATAATGTCAGCTGCAGTCCATTGCAGCGACTACTTCGCAGGTCGCCTATTAACTCGTGAGGCATTTTTAACGTCTAAAATAAGCGATTTTGGATTTTTTTTCGAGAAACATGAACGTAGCAGCATACAGTTTTCACTCTCGAGTACTCGGGTAGTCCACTCACTAAATCTAAAAGTGTTGCGGTGTAACTTCAACACTTTTCAGAGTTGACCGCTACACTTATTACCGCAACACTTTCAGAGTTAGTGAGCCAGGAATAGAGTTTTAGTATTAAGTTCAGTCCCCGAGCGATCAGTTCGGCGAGCGAAAACCTTAAATAAAATTGTGGTAGGTAAAAACGGCGATTTCTAGAGTTTTCGTGGCAATATGTCGGAAACTGTAGAAAATACGTCCAAGTTGCTATTAAATAAAAACCGTTTCGGCATCAACACTGCGGTCGTTCCAGCACCAATTAAAAACTTTTTTTATTTCAACTAGCCTTTATTTCTTAGCACTGTAATAGTGGTCTCGCAGTAACATTTGTTACTATGGTCACTCTAATCCTTTTCTGACTGATTGATTGAAATATTACTATGAGCGAATACAGGCTTTCAACGGATACCAGCTTCGATAATCTTGAATGACCTTGAACAACCGTAATGCGCCTTTAACTCACTATTTTCACTATATGTCGTGTATTCTGGAGTCTGCTGTTTAAACGTGAATGAAGGTGTACCCACACTGCGTGCAACAAAAAGACAGACCCGTGTATGCAGATTTCAGCGATGTATCATAGAAGTCGTTCCACGCAGGTCGGTTATAAGTGACAGTGAAGTCAGCGACTTTTTGCCGCGCGATGCATAACGCGGCCTGGCCTATGCCGTCGTGTGGTGTCTGTCACATGCGTGTGTTGCGTCGAAACGGCTAAAGATACGGCCATGGTTCAACGGTTGCAATGGAATGCGAATAGGAAACCGTACGGCGTACTCAAGCTTTCGAATGGTACCATTCCAATGATCTTGAGTGACCTTGAGTGACTTAGCAAAATATTCAATGGCACGAAGCATCGAGCGACAGCTGAGCTTTTTACTGAACTTTACGACGCAACCATGTCGGAAACGGTTGACAATGCGATTAAAATTACTATTGTGTTGTTGTTTTTTGTCTCTTATATGAAGCTTGTGCGCAATCTGTTAGCGATAGCTAAGTTTCTTGTTTCAGTTTTTGTTTTCAACAAATTTGAACGTTCTACGACTCTGCATTTTAAAGTTACAAGTCATCTTGTGTGACGTGGCAGGGGACACGCAGACGGACAGACAGACGTACGGTAGTGCTATGCGTAAAGCTTCCTACACGGCCTCCTGACAGGAAGATATTACAGATTTCGAAGCATGCACTGGATATGTCAAAATAATAATACTGTATTAATTGCTGCATCAGTGGCCTCTGCCAAACAGGCTTACTAATGAAGCAGTGTCGACTGTAACACTTCCAGTCGACCATTTCTTAACTCTCGATATAATAATTATTAAATCCACGAAGTAAACCGCAGAGATAGCGAAGCGGGGGTAGTAAGTAATTTAGACGTAACGCAGTAAGTAGGAAGGAGGTTTCCGTTTACGTATTCGGTTAAAAACGCAGTGATTGGCGTCATTTGTTCGTTGGTGGTGCTTCTGACGTCACTGATGACGTCAGCAGGTGCGCAACGGACGCAATTATTAGCGTTATTCAATACCTGCGCGTCGTTGATTCAAGTCCAACTCGAGTGTCAGAGCCTCAGCCAACCACAGCTACATAATTGCCCAATCATTGTTCAGACTCCTCTGCCATGTTAATGAATTGCTAACCATTGTACGTGAATCAGCCAATCAGCTGATGAACCTGTTACTTATAATTCTTTTATTTTGAAAACTGTATAATTCACTGTAAAAAGACTGTGGTAAATTCTGTTTTAATGCATATTTATGCACAGTGTTGAAATTTCGAAAGCTATGTTTATGTACACATTCATAAACTATCAACCCTTAACCTCCATTTGGCCACACCTGAGATGTGATGTTGGTCTGGAGGAAGGGGAATATTGAAAAAAAACTGTCTCTGTGTTACAGTATTGTGTACTATTATAATGGTGCACAAAGGTACGAGCATGCAGTTGTTACAGGTCAGTCGACTGTATCGGCCTTTGATCGTGATTGGTTCAGCTCTCTATCTTCCAAGCGCTCGTGTGTCTTATATCTTCACGGTGCTATACATATGTTTAAGAAAATTTTGCTTACACCCTTCTCTTTACCGTTTACCCTTTTTAGGAACTTTTATTTTTGTCTTTGCCTTTTGCGACTATTTTTGTGGAACGAAGACTTCTCTTGCTACGCCTGAATTAGCGCTGTAATTATGATGACCGTGATGACCGTGAATATTCGTGACTTCGAATTTTCATTCCACGAAAGGCGCAATTACCGACTGAACACTCACGCAATGGGTCATTTCACTTTTTGGATTAGTTCCTCGCTTAGCGGAATCCAGAGAGATGGAATAAAAATAGAGCAGCGGCTACAGGACTACTTTCGTGCATTTTGATAGCTGAGCGATAATACCGTTGTTTGGTTGGAGTTTAGTTTTTTCGCAAGAAACATTGCGCAGCGTGGGCTGCAGCAATAGATAACACGAGGTAGTCTCCTTTCATCAAGGAGTAGAGCTAATGTGCTTTATTACCTGTCATTTCTGCTGATATACACAACATTAGGCGGTATCGGGAACGATGATATGCACACAGGTACCGGTTAGTTAGTTAGTCAGTACATTTCCAAGGCGCCAGTTCATAAGTCACCAGCGCCGCAACCCTTAAACAAACAAATAAGTTTTCAGCAGCTTTCCGAAG
>Ga0209149_1001575_pt1 | contig 11760 bp, 4 predicted proteins | sample WorMetTyACAVOLI2_FD_187423 | JGI IMG/M metagenome (GOLD analysis project Ga0209149, IMG submission 187423) | Marine gutless worms symbiont microbial communities from Max Planck institute for Marine Microbiology, Germany - Olavius algarvensis... ...
GCAGTCGAGTCCCCTTCGTGGGCAACTGATTTTTATGGTGGATTGGCGGTACCACGTTAACGAATAACACCGCAAAGACGTCTTTCGGTGAAGATTTGGTAATAAAAATCTGTCCAGCCGTTGCTGAGCAGTCGAGTCAAAGAAAGAAAGAAAACGGCCACTAAAATATAAGACGCCGCTTGTAGCGAGTGGCGACGTCTATGTGTCTGTCTTGTAGGCTAGCCGTTAGTGACATATTTAATGACAATATTCAGCGTCGAATATTGGCGTGACCTTGACAGACCACTCAAGATCACTGGAAATGGCACCATTGGATAGATCGGATACGATCACGATCACCTAGAACCCCTTGAATTTTACCAAAATTTTAATCCAAACTGTCCGAGTCTTTGAGCTATTAGGTGTGGTACAAAATATTGCCAAAAAGTTCAACTCTCTGGGCAGTGTGCAACTACAGACAGACGACAGATGGACGTCGGCTCACGCAATAAGGCGAACGTAGCGTAGCAGTGTTCGCCTAAAACTGCGTAAAGTACTAAAATCAACAGTAAGTGGCAAAGAGTTCCACACATTAATGACTCTGTGAAGTATGTTTAATGTCGGCACCGTTTGAGCGTTCCCGTGCGTTTTTCGACATTTTAACAATGTGTACGCAGTTCCCATGCGTTCCGGCTGTTTTATAACAATGGGAACGGCGTCCCCACGCGTTCCCCCTCGAAATGGCAACTGGTTCTAACCCCGAAAAGGTACATCCTTCAGTGATTCCACGTTTTTTTGACTACAGCGGCGCGTGAACATCTATCAACGGGTCTTACTTGTAGGCGATGACGAGAAAAAGGTATATAAATAGTTTTTGATGTTATTCACTATTCTCTGGAGAAGCCCCTGTTGAACTGATTTTTACAAAAGTTGGTATGGGGAATATCTCCCGGACGTGATCATATATTTACAACTTCATATCAACCAGTTAAGCGGTTTTGATTCTGTGAGGGGTCAAATTTCGTCGTTTCCACGTCGTTATCACGGTGCTGCACTACCGTGCAGCTCGTGACAACAACAGTGAATAGGGAGTCGAACGTTGAACGTTGAACGTGTGTAGCTGCACGTTGAGCGCGATGACAGTGCGCAAGTTGAGTGAACCTCACATCTCCGTCAAGTCGCAGACGACCATCAAATACGTCATCAAGTTGTCGGCGTCCGTGACAGAGACAATCATCTTCATGTATCTCGGGATAGCAGCCGTGTCCAGCACGTGTTACTGGAACACTGCTTTTATCGTTGTCACTCTCCTCTTCTGTCTTCTCTGCCGAACCCTCGGTACGAACAGTATCCCTAAGTTCACGTCTTTCTTGTGTTTAGAGTTTACTCAGCGGCGTAGATTCGTTTTAGGCGAACATTACCACGTTACGTTCGCTATGTCGCCTGTCTATCGTCTATCTGTGACGTTGATGCACCCTACCCAGAGGGTTGAATGTTAAATGGAAGGGAGTATGAAAAATTGGCGTTTGGACCAATATCCCGCTTTATCTCGGTAACGATACAATGGCCATATATTGCCATATATATTTATAAGCAAGAAATCCACCAGGAATTTAGTAAGCCAGTAATAGTATTTATTAATGGAAAAAACATAACAGTTTAAAAAGGTGTGTGAGGACGACAGTCATTAACTCGCAGAACTAAAACAGCAAAAATCAAAAAGGTTAATATTACTTTTGCAGCACATTGCCACAACGTCAATGTGCTCCTAAGTAATATTAACCTTTTTGATTTTTGCCGTGCGATGCTATGCTATTGCCGGCATGCGGTGTCCGTCTGCCACGTTCGTGAGTTGCGCCAAAACGACTAAAGATATCTTCGAATTTTTTCACCATCGGGTAGCCAAGCCATTCTAGTTTTTTCACATGGGATGGCGCTGTTCGGACGGAAAGCCCCGTAACGGGGGCGTCGATTGCAAGGCGGGTATGAAAAAATGACGATTTTCTACCAATATCTCGCTCTATCTCAGAAACGGTTATAGTTAGATGGGCACATGCAGCGAGACAAATTGTAAGCATCGAATTCTCTGTCCATTTATACAACATTTAGCGTGATTGCCCCAGGGACGTCCCCAGGGGAAACAAAAATGTGGTAAAAATAGCGATTTTTGGACTTACGTATTGACTTAAGCATCGTATAACTCGGAAACTATTGAATATAGATAGTTACGTGCTACGAGAGTTTGGCAAGCATTGAATTGTCTTTCCATCCATGCAACATATTGCGTGATAATCGCAGGGGCGTCTCCAGGGGAAACAAAAATGTGGGCTGCGGTACGTGAAAACGGCGATTTTTTGCACTTCCGGTTCGAATAACTGGGAAACTGTTGAAGATAGATGGGTACATCTGCGAGGGGTTTGACAAGCATTGAATTGTCTTCCCATCCATGCAACATATTGCGTGATAATCGCAGGGGCGTTTCCAGGGGAAACAAAAATGTGGTAAAAATAGCGATTTTTGGACTTACGTATTGACTTAAGCATCGTATAACTCGGAAACTATTGAATATAGATAGTTACGTGCTACGAGAGTTTGGCAAGCATTGAATTGTCTTTCCATCCATGCAACATATTGCGTGATAATCGCAGGGGCGTCTCCAGGGGAAATTTATTGTCGATCGGTGTTGTAGTTTCAGAGATACTGGCAACATCATAAGACAGCCTTTTGGCTGTACATAACGGACCATGGCAATTTTGGGGTTGCGCATGCGCTGTATCACGTGACCCTTAGTCGGGGGTCCAAAATAACCACTCGTATGAAATTTTTGACCCCTATGACACTTATATCGATTATGACACTTATGACGATTAAGAGGTGTACTACGGTGAGCATCCCCATTGTTAAGCGATTTTAAGGCGAAAATTTTCTACAATTCCCGTCAAAAATGGTCCCCAAAATGGCATTAATTCGAGGAAATGGGGGTCTAAATATTAGATTCTATGTTCGCGACCCCGAAAAGGCACATCCTTGCGCAGAACCGCGAGTTTTGGCGTATTTTGCGTCAAAATCCGTCCAGGGGCCTTGGCTGTAGCGAGTTGCAAGAACCCAAAAAAACTAACACCTTTTGGTGTGAAATTTGGCGCGCAAAGTCACGCATGCGCAAAAACAAAACCCCTGGGCGAATCGTGACGCACTTTTGCATAGGTGTAGGGGTCAACGACGTAATCACCTCTGCCAATTTTTATGATTCCCGCGTACGGGGTTTGAGCGTGGTGGGGGGTCAAATTTTGGGCTTCTCCATTGACTTGCATCGTCGCCCTAATGCCGTGCGAGTTTGTGATAAGGCGCAATAATCACAAAAGCCACGATTTGCCGAAAAAGGCACGATTCGCCGATGTGATACACACATAGGCGAACATTACGTGGAGTTGAGTGGTAAACTTTTACAACCATGGCATGGTTCAAGCGGTAAGCGAAATTTTCCAGTAGATTGTGCCTATCTCATCTACTGGTGAGTTTCTTGTTGCACTTGCTGATAATAAACGATGATGATGTATTGATGATAAATGTAAAAAAAACTGCTGTTTTATGACAATGTGTAAAGTGACACATATAAAACAGCAAAAATATTTTCATCACCTCAAGCGCCGTGGATATAATACACAGACCTTATTATATCCACGGCCCTTGATGAAAATATTTTTGCTGTTTTATATGTGCCACTTGCTATGGATCATACACATTGTTACAAAACATCATTTTTTTACATTTATATTTGCAGTTTCTCTACTAAACTTAACTTGTAGTTTTAGGCAAACGGTGCCGGTCATTTCTGCGACGTAGCCGTAAAATGGTCCGGCTAGCTGCGAGTACAGTATGCCAGTACCACAGTTAAGTAAATTATTCAGTGGTCCACCTTCGGCGAAAACGCACGCTCTTACATTGGAATAACATCCCGGTCTTACACACCAGTACGATTAATGAGCAATTTATCGTTTTTCGTCCGTCCTATTTTTCAGTTTCGACCTCACTGCCGTAATTGCCATGTCATTCTGCGTCAGCGTGCCACATTTCGTCGATATCGGATCAATCGAGGCAGATATATCGCGTCTTATGGCTTTTAAAGATGGCGGCCGCTGTGGCGCAATTATACTTTCAGTTTCCGATTGGGTGACACCTTTCTCCAGAAGGTCAATGTCTATCAGGATAACTCAATCTACGGCCTAGATATAACTATTTCCGTTTTGCCAAAACAAACGTCCGCCATATGGAATTTCTTTTTCCGGTTTTGACATTGACCACATTACCGTAATCTGCATGAAATTCTGCATGAAATTGCCAAACTTCATCCATATCGGACCAACTACTGCTGAAATATGACGTCCTATCGATTTTTCAAAATGGCGGCCGCGGCCGCTGAATACTACTTACGGTTTCGTATTTGTTGATGTCACTGCCTTCAGAAGGTCAAAGTCTATCAGGAAACCAAATTTCATCGACATATCTCAATTCACGGCTGAGATATAACTACTTCCATTTTTGAAAAACGCGCGATTGTGGCTCGGCGTCAAACCGGTAGATAGCGACAAACTACCGAATGCGTTCTGCCCCTGACGCACATCGACCTCTTCAGAAGTCTCAGAACGGCGTCGACGCTGATCAAGACCATGCAATCCCGCAGAGCTAATGTTATTTGTGTTCTACTCCATACACGTAAGCGTACGCGACGACCGAGAACAATAGGCCTTCCGGATAACGACAAGGGTGCTAGTCCAGACCTACGTGAACAAATAGCCTACATGTAGCTTGTGCGTAAAGCAACGCGACGCGAAAGTCTGTTTGTCAAAGCCAACATGCCCAAAGCGTACCTATGCCGTAACAGAGTCCACATGTTGCAGGGTCGCACCACGTCGCCCTGCCTGCTGCTGGAGTAATTAATATGGGATCATAAGTTGCTTCAGATTGCTGTGATGCGTGCTGCCACTGCAATGGGGTAGACCGCTGTATCAGCACTTCGTCCCCATTCACCCGTCTCCCCAGCGGAGCAGAGTGCTCCTCTGAGGAGACGGGTGAGTGGGGACGGGGTGTTGCGAGCAGACTGTACTAAGTAAGACCAGTCAGACGGTCAGACGGTCAAACCCATCCGATTATTAGCATAAGAAACATACGTCCGCCATATTGGAATTCTACTTCCGGTTTTGATACCGACCATTTCGCAGTATTCTGCATGTCGTTCTGCATCAGGCTACCGAATTTCGTCCAAATCTGAGCACCCACTGCGGAAATATAACGTCATATCCATTTGTGAAGATGGCGGCCGCGGCTGCTCAATACTACTTCCGGTTTCGTATTTGTTGATCTCATTGTCTTCGAACGGTCAAAACCTCTCAGCCAAACAAATTTTGTCGACATGTCTCAATTCACGGCTGAGATATTACTACTTCCGTTTTTGGAAAACAAACGTCCGCAATATTGGAATTCTACTTCCGGTTTCGATACCGACCATTTCGCAGTAATCTGCATGTCGTTCTGCATCAGGCTACCAAATTTCGTCCAAATCTGAGCACCCACTGCGGAAATATAACGTCATATCCATTTGTCAAGATGGCGGCCGCGGCTGCTCAATACTACTTCCGGTTTCGTATTTGTTGATCTCACTGCCTTAGAACTGTCAAAGCCTATCAGCCAACCAAATTTCGTCGACATATCTTAATTCACGGCTGAGATATAACAACTTCCGTTTATGGAAAACAAACGTGCGCCATGTTGGAATAATAACTCCGGTTTCGATATCGACCATTTCGACGTAATCTGCATGTCATTGTTTATCAGGCTACCGAATTTCGTCCAAATAGCCTTCTATTTGGACGAAATTCGGTAGCCTGAAATTCGGTAGCCACTGCGGAAATATGACGTCATATCTATTTCTCAGGATGGCGGCCGCGGATTATCGCGGCCGCTCAATACTACTTCCGGTTTGATGTCACTGCTTTTATAAGGTAAATGTATATCAGCATGCCAAACTTCGTCGACATATATCAATTAACGGCTGAGATATAACTACTTCCGGTTTTGAAAAACTAACGTCCGCCATATTGGAATTCTACTTCCGGTTTTGCTTTCGACCATTTCGCCGTAATCGGCGTGTTGTTCGTCATCCGGCTGCCGAATTTCATCCAAATAGGATCATCTACTACCGAAATATGACGTCATATCGATTTTCAAGATGGCGGCCGTCATCAGTGTTGTATTTGCTTTGGGCTAATGGCGGACCACCCACGAAGTGCCTTTCGTGGCCTGAACGTGGTCCTCAAATCGTTTGTTCGTCGGAGTAATAGTTCCGTACATATTGCAATGTATAGATTTTGGCGTTTTCGCTTGAAACTGCCTATTCACGCCCCTTTTTGGGGAGTTTTTATGGCAATTTTTCGCCATATGACGTTACCTATCGTCGTAACTCGTAACCCCAAAAAGGACCGTTCTCGGGCGGAAACACGTTGTTTGAGCCACTCAGCGTAGGAATCGGTGCAACGGTTCGACATTGGCGTGTTATATTTCCTCTATTTGGACCGATTTGACCCAAAAGTTGCATGGTGTGTGCCAAGTTTCAAATTAAAATCTTCATGGGTTACAATTTTACAGGGGGTCGATTTTCGATTTTCCTATTCACTTTTGCACTGGCCTTACAGGGTTTATGAAGTGAAGGTTAAGGGTTTAAGCTTTTGCGGTAAACGTTAAACGGTTAAGGTTATGGGGCTAAAGAGTTATGGTTAAGGGTTAGGAAGTCAATGGGTCCAGGGATTAAGGGGGTAAAGTTAAGGGGTTAAGGTTAAGAGGTTAATTGGTTAAAGGGTTAAGGTTAAGGGGTTAAGGTCAAGGGGTTAAGGGGTCAAGGTTAATGGGTTAAAGGCTTAACGTTAAGGGCTTAAGGGGATCAGATTAAGGGGTTAAAAGGTTAAGGGGTTAATGTTAAGGAGTTAAAGGGTTAAGGTTAAGGGGTTAAGGGGTTACGGTTAAGCGGATAAGGTTAAGCGATTACGGGGTTGATGTTAAGGGCTTACGGGGTTATAGTTAAGCGGTTAAAAGATCAAGGTTATGGGGTAAAGGGGCTAAGGTAAAAGAATGAAGAATAAGGAGTTATGGGTTAAGGTAAAGGTAAAGGGTTAAGATTAATAAAGGGGTTAAGGTCAAGGTGTTACGGGGTTAAGGGTTTAAGGATAAGGGTTAAGAAGTCAAGGGGTTAACGTTAAGGGGTTAAGGTTAAGAGGTTAAAGGGTTAAGGGGTTAAGATTAATCGGTTAAGGGGTCAAGGGGTTAAAGGGTTCAGGGGTTACGGTTAAGGGGGTTGATGTTACTGCTTTTATAAGGTAAATGTATATCAGCATGCCATACCTTATCCCCATAAAAGATTATGGGGATAAGGGGTTAAGGTTAAGGGGTTAAGGGGTCGAGGTCAAGGGGTTAAAGTTAAGGGATTAAGGATAAGGGGTAAAGAGGTTAAGTTAAAGGTTACGGGTTAAGGTTAACGGGTTATAGGGTTAACTGGTTAAAGGCTTAAGGGGTTAAGGGGTTAAGGCTAAGGGGTTAAGGTTAAGGGTTAATGGTAACGGTTAAAGGGGTAAGGTTAAGGGATTACGGGGTTAAGGTTAAGGGGTTAAGTGTTTACGGTTAAAGGATTTAAGGTAAGGGATTTAAGGTAAAAGATTCAGGTAAGAGATTTAAGGGTTAAGTTTAAGGGTTTAAGGGTTAAGGTTAAAGGGGCAAGGGGTTAAAGTAAACAGATTAAAGATAAGGGATTAGGTGGTTAAGGTAATGATTAAGGGGTTAAGGTTTAGGGGTTGGGGTTAAGGGCTTAAAGTTAAGGGGTTAAGGTTAAGGTTAAAGTGGTCAATGAGTTAAGGGGTTAAAGTTAAAGGGTTAACGGGTTAAGATAAAGGTTAAGGAGTTACGGTTACGGTTAAGGTGTTAAGTGGTTACGGTTGAAAGGTTAGGGTTAAGGGATTACGGCGTCAACGGGTCAAGGGGCTACGGTGTTAAGGTTAACGGGTTAAGGTTAAGGGTTAAAAGCTGAACGTTAGGGGCTTAAGGGGATCAGGTTAAGGGGTTAACGTTAAGGGGTAAAATTAAGGGGTTAACGGGTTAAGGGGTTGGTTAAGAAGCTAAGGTTAAGGGGTTAAGGTTAAGGGTTCAGGTTATTCGGTTAATTGGTTAAAGTTAAAAGGTTAAGGTGTTAAGTGGTTAAGGTTAAGGGCTTAAGGGGTTAAAGGTCAAATCGTCAAGGTGTTAAGGGGTTAAGTTTAATGGGTTATGCGGTCAGGGGTCAAGGGGTTAAGGGGTCAAGGAATCAAAGGCTTAAGGGGTTAAAGTTAAAGGGTTGAGAAGTTAAGGGGTTAAGGTTAAGGGTTAAAAATAAGGGGTTAACGTTAGGGTTAAGAAGTTAAGCGGTTAAGGTTAACGGGTTAAGCTTAAGGGTTCAGGTTAAGGGGTTACGGTTAAGGGACCAGGTTAAGCGATTCCGGGGTTAATGTTAAGTGGTTCAGGGGTTATAGTTAAGGGGATAAAAGCTCAATGTCATGGGGTTAAGGGTTTAAGGTAAAGGAATTAAGGATAAGGGGTTATGTGTTAAGCTAAAGCTTAAGGGGTTAAGGTTAAGGGGTTAAGGTAAAGGTTAAGGAGTTAACGTTAAGAGGTTAAGGTTAAGAGTCTGAGATTAAGGTTAAGGGGTTAAGGGTTTATGAAGTGAAGATTAAGAAGTTAAGGTTAAGTGGTAAACGTTAAACGGTTAAGGCTATGGGGCTAAAGGGTTACGGTTAAGGGTTAAGAAGTCAATTAATCCAGGAATCAAGCGGTTAACGTCAAGGGGTCAAGGGGTCAAGGTGTCAAGTGGTTAAGGGGTTAAGGTTCAGGGGCTAAGAGGGTTAGGCGTTAATGTTAAGGGGTTACGGATTTAAGGTTAAGGGATCAAGGGTTCAAGGGATTACGATATTAAGGTTAAGGGGTTTAGGGGTCAAGGTTAATGGGTTAAAGGCTTAACGTTAAGGGGTTAAGGGGATCAGGTTAAGTGGTTAATGCTAATGGGTAAAATTAAGGGGTTAACCGGTTAAAGAGTTAAGGTTAAGGGGTTAAGTCGTTAAGAAGTTAAGGTTAACGGGTTCACGTTATGGAGTTAATGGGTTAAGGTTAAGGGGTTAAGCGGTTAAGGTTAAGGGGTTAAGGTTAAAGTTAAGGGGTTTAGGTTAAGGGCTGAAGGGGTTAAGGGATTAAGGGTTTAAGGCTACGGTTTAAGAAGTTAAGGTTAAGGGGTTCAGTGGTTACGGTTAAGAGGTTAATGTTAAGGGGTTAAGGTTAAGGTTAAGGGGTTATGGGGATAAAGGGTTAAGGCTAAGGGCTTAATGGTTAAGAAGTGAAGGTTCAGGAGTTAAGGTTACGGCGTTAAGGGGTTAAGGTTAAGCGTTAAAGGGTCAAATGGTCAAGGAGTTAAGGTTAAGCGGTTAATGCGTTTGGAGGTTAAGACTAAGTGGTTAAGGGTATAAGGTTAAAGGGTTAATGGGTCAAGGGGTCAAGGCGTCAAATGGTTAAGGTGTTAAGGTTAAGCTGTTAAGAGGTTACGGTTAAGAAGTTGACGGCTAAACGTCAAGAAGTTAGGGGCTGAAAGGGCTCAGGTTAAGGGGTTTAGGTGTTAAGGTTATGGGGTTAAAATTACGCGGTTAATTTTACGGGGTTAAGAAGTTAAGCGGTAAGGTTAACGGGTTAAGCTTAAGTGTTCGAGTTAAGGGGTTAAGGTTAAGGCATTAAGGGGTTAAGCGGTTAGGTTTTAGGGTTAACGTTAGGGTTAAGGAAATAAAGTTAAGGCGTTAAGGGGTTTAGAGATTAACTCTAAGGGGTTAAGGGATTAAAGTTAAGGTGTTAAGGGGCTAAGGTTAAAGGGCTAAAGGGTTACGGTTAAGGGCGTAAGGTTAAGCGGTCACTGGGTTAATGTTAAGGGCTTAAAGGGTTATGGTTCAGGGGTTAAAAGGTCAAGGTTATGGGTTAAAGGGTTAAGTAAAGGGACTAAAGATAAGGGGTTAGTGGTTAAGGTAAAGGTTAAGGGGTTGAGATTAAGAAGTTAAGGTTATGGGTTAAAGGTTTGGGGTTAACCGGTTAAGGTCAAGGTTAAGGAGTTACGGGGTTAAAGTTAAGGGGTTAAGGAATTAAGAAGTGAAGGCTAAGGGGCTGAGGATAAGGAGTAAAGGTTAAGGTGTTAAGGTTACGGGGTTAAGGGGTTAAGGTTAAAGGTGAAAGGGTCAAGCGGATAAGGGGTTAAAGTTAACAGGTTAAAGGGTTAAGCGGTTAAGGTTAATTGTTTAAGCGGTCAAGGGGTCAAGAGGTAAAGGGGTTAAGGTTAAGGGTTTAAGGTTAAGGGATTAAGAGGTTTAGGGGTTACGATCTACGGGTTACCGGTATAACGTTAAGGGGTCAAGGGGTTAAGGCTTAAGTGGTTAAGGTTAAGGTAAAGGGATGATCGCTAAGAAGTTAAGGGGCTAACGGGTTCAGGTTACGGGGTTCAGGGTTTCAGGTTAAGGGGTTAAAATTAAGGGGTTAAGGTTACGGGGTTAAGAAGTTAAGGTTTCAAGGTTAAGAGGTTAGGGTTAAGGGTTCAGGCTAACGGGTTAAAGTGTTAAGGTTAAGGGGTTAAAGGTTAAGCGGTTAGGGGTTAAGGTTAACGGATTAAGGATAAGGGGTTAGGGGTTAAGGTAATGATTAAGGGGTTAAGGTTTAGGGGTTAGTGCGGTCAGGGGCTCAAGGGGTTAAAGAGTTAAGGTTAAGGGGTTAAGGGGTAAAGGGGTCAAAGGTTTAAGGGGTTAAGGTTAAGGGGTTGAGGGCTTAACGTTAAGAAGTTAAAGGGTTAATGCTAAAGGGTTAAAAATAAGGGGTTAAGGTTACGGGGTTAAGAAGTTAAACGGTTAAGGTTAACGGATTAAGCTCAAAGGTTCAGGTTAAGGGGTTACGGTTAAGAGGATCAGGTTAAGCGATTCTGAGGTTAATGTTAAGGGGTTAAGGGGTTATAGTTAAGGGGCTAAAAGCTCAATGTTATGGGGTTAAGGGTTTAAGGTAAAGGAATTGAGGATAAGGGGTTATGGGTTAAGGTAAAGGTTAAGGGGTTAAGGCTAAGGGGTTAAGGTTCAGGGTTAGGGGTAACGGTTAAGAGGGTAAGGTTAAGGGATTACGGGGTTAAAGTTAAGGGGTTAAGTGGTTACGATTAAAGAGTAAGGCTTAACGTTAAAGGCTGAAGGGGATCAGGTTATGGGATTAACGTTATGGGGTAAAATTAGGTTGGTTAAGAAGCTAAGGTTAAGGGGTTAAGGTTAAGGGTTCAGGTTATGGGGTTAATGGGTTTAGTTTAAAGGGTTAAGGTGTTAAGCGGTTAAGGTAAGTGGTTAAGGTTAAGGACTAAAGGGTCAAATGGTCAAGGTGTTAAGGGGTTAAGTTAATGGGTTATGCGGTCAGGGGGTTAAGGGGTTAAAGGGTTAAGGTTAGGGGGTTAAGAAGTCAAGGGGTCAAAAGCTTAAGGGGTTAAGGTTAAGGGGTTGACAGCTTAACGTTAAGAAGTTAAGATGTTAATGTTAAAGGGTTAAAAACGAGGGGTTAAGGTACGGGGTTAATGTTAAGCGGTTATACACTGTGGTTCAAAAAAAATGCGCCAACTTCGGCGGACTATAACTACAACCCAGTTCAGTCGATTTTAATAATTTTTAGCAAGCTGTTTGTTAACGATCATAAAAGTTGTCTGGTGGTAAAATT
>Ga0209149_1001576_pt1 | contig 11759 bp, 14 predicted proteins | sample WorMetTyACAVOLI2_FD_187423 | JGI IMG/M metagenome (GOLD analysis project Ga0209149, IMG submission 187423) | Marine gutless worms symbiont microbial communities from Max Planck institute for Marine Microbiology, Germany - Olavius algarvensis... ...
GCCAGACTTTGTCAAGTTCAGCCATAATGGAGCCAGCGATGCCCAGGCGTCTGTGTATCTCTGGGTAGGAGTAGCCATCGGAGTGTATGTCAGAGCCCAAGTAGGTAAACCTGGTTACTGTCTCTACTGCTTGATTGTCAATATGGACTGTTCTTGGAGCAACTCCAGTTCCAATATTTTGGATCTTCGTTTTATGCCAGTTTGTTTGGGCATCTTGTGGTCCTGGATTAGGGCCCCCTTTTATAAAAATTGCCCGGTGCTTTTTAAAACTGGTGCAGTCTGGTAAAACAATCCAATACGTCTTCATACTGGGATACTCCCGTAATTATAAAACGTTATGTGATAGAAAAATTTAGCAGATGGCCGCGGGGGCCCCCTGACAACGAGGGCTTTATGCCATTCCATAAATGGCACTATGGTTAATCCGGCCTTGCTTTTTGACACATTTTCAGCTGGCGAATTTGGCAGCTGCGGTCTGTATTGATAGCGTGTCTGAGTGCACTGCACGTGTTGTGTCAGGTGAAGAAAGCGTTTCTTGCGCTAGTTCAGAATGGAGTCAGGGCAGCTGCACTCTGGGATTCTATGAAACAAGATTTTGTAGGCAAGTGTTTTATGTCAATAATTTCCTGATGTTTGTCTCTCGTGTTGCTTTAAGATAAGTTTGTGAGCATTTATCAGGTTTCAGATAACGTTGTAAACCACTTTACAATTCAGGTCTTGTCGGTTGTTGGTCAAGCAGAACCTGCCACTCGCAAACCAGATGCCCATCACCCCAGCCAAGACTGGTCCCCGTGCCCCCTTCCCTATGCCCTGATTGACTCACGAGCCATGGCACAAAAAGGTAGCCAGAGCCCCTGATCTTACGACTTGATTGGTTGATTAGGGCAAATCAGTATGCTAACATCCCATCTAGAGGATATTGAGGGCCAGGCTGGAGGGGATATCAGGGTTCAGAGTGGTATCTTGAGGTGCTGGAGAGGATATCGGGGGAAGCAGAATAGCATGATATTGGAGATCACATGATATAAACTGCAAATTTTAAAAATTCAAGATGGTGGACACTCAACAGCCGCCATTTTAAAAATCGTTAAAATGCCATATATACGCGAAAAATCGTCAGTTGATGAAATTTGGCACACATTAGCAGATTATGAACAAGACATGACCACATGACCACTCACTCACTCACTCACTGCTGTGCTTGACCAGCTGAGGGTCGTAGATCCAGGCAGCACCAACAGATAGGCCAACGTCAGCAGCACACAATGACCAGTAATGAAATTTTTTAAATTTAAGATGGCAGACGGCCGCCATATTGAAAATCGTTTTTTTTTTGCCGAAACTCGGCAGCCGACTGTCCAATTTCATTGAAATTTTGCATGGTGAAGCCGAGTGGCATGACGGTAGAGGTCACGTGACATAAAATGCAAATTTCGAAAATTCAAGAGAGCTGACAGCCATCATTATATCTCCGCGAAAAATCATCCGCTGCATGGTATGCTATGCAAGCGCGGCATATGCCGTCATGTGGTGTCTGTCTGTCTGTGTGTGTGTGTGTGTCTGTCATGCTCGTACATTCTTTCAAGACGAATAAAGATATCTTCGAAATTTTTTCACCATCGGGTAGCCAAGCCATTATAGTTTTTCTGTACCAAACGGCATGGCAATATTCCGACGGGAACTTCCGTAACAGGGGAGTCGAATGCAGGTAGGGTAGGCAGAAATGTGATTCTGAGTCTACATATGGCTTTACTGCCTGCTGTTAACACTGCAACAGGCCAGGTGTTGTCAATACGACCCTGGCGGACCACCGCCCCACAAGTTGTGACACCTATCGCTGGTAGTAAGCGGTGGTGTTGATAGCGGGAAACGACGACGAAATGTTTATGACAAGAAGCCTCAACGTTACGCCAAAGACAACAGAACAGCGCATTTAACTGCACGCAGTGACAAATAAATCTGTAGCATACACTCACTCACTCACTCACTCACTCACTAGTCGACCTTATATTAATTATAAGCATGAAACATATGCGCTAGCTTACACATTTAAAGCTGGCGGTTGACAGTTTTAAGTGTCTAAGCTAGCGCATATATTTCATGCTTATAATTAATAAACATTTTAATTTTTGCTGTTTTAGAGCTTTGGCTTATACAACTTTAGATTAACTGTGTGCAGTTTTTGTATATAATTGATTTTATCAAACAAACCCATTTTTATAAGCAACTTTAATGTTTTCATATTATGTTATTTCTTTTTTAAGCGCCTCACTTTACTTTAGTAGAAGAGGCGCTTATTGAGATAGGCTGTGTCGTGACGTCGTTGGTTGGTTGGTTGTCACGCGCGTGCACTGTGGCCAAACGGTGCATCCTAGGCCTATAGTTACTATGGAACGCTAATAGGAACCCCTACCCCAGGAATTCAATGGTACAAATTTCGACCCCCTGGGGTGACCCCTAACCGGGGAATGGGCCCCCCCGTGAGGCGCATTTTGTCAAATTACTTTGACCTCTTGTTATTCTAGCTCAATAGCCTTGATCTTACGTTCATAGGTTTTACCTTCTTATTATTTTTATTTTCACCAACCGTGTAAACGTTGAATGTTCCGTTAAGAAACTCACTACTCACAACACTAACGTGCTACACTGTGACAAGGCAGTTAGTTGATTAGTGGTTTTATCTATCATTGGTTCGTTTAGATGTTGTTCGAGTGATCGGGTTTCATTGTCTGTGTTGGAATGTGATATCGTAGAGGTGAGTCTGTAGTGTTTGTGTGATGCAGGCATGTTGACTGTCACTGACTTCATTCACATTTTGTACCAGTATTACCGCTCACCCGAGGTTAGTGACGTCTACGTCGATCTAATAATAACTAGAAGTTGTAGTCATCGCTAGCGCTCTCAACTACATGTAGGCTGAATGCCATCTTGCAGTTGTTAGCTGTAGTCTGCCCCGGAGATATAGACATTTGTCGAAAATGAATATTGCGACCATGGTCAGGTTGTATCATATAAAAGGTGTAGGTGATTTTAGCACGTTCTGCCGTGATGGTTATCTGTTTCTGGAACTGTGTATCTAATGTGGTTTAAATATCTCATATAATCACTGAGAACGATCCATATTTGTTCTGTAGCCTACTTTCGGTCAGTGATAGGACCGTAAGAAAATCTGCCTGCGTACGAAGTAACAACATGATAAGCTCCCGCCGCCACTAGGAAACTGATATCATAGCAGGTGTAGATGACAAGTTCAAGGTGAAGGTCAGGTTTTAGTTCAACTTTAAACTTTCAAGTTCAACATCAAGTTGTCAATGACGTCAAAGTTATTTATAGTAGGCCTAATAATAATCGTGAAATTTATTTATGGTACCCCACCTGCATTCAACGCCTCCGTCTGTGATCTGAATGACTGAATACAAAGGTACAATGAGAGAACCGAAATCATCGGTTGGGATTTCAACACTGATCTCGATAAAAGTAATCCTGCTTCTGATCTGTTAAATAGGTTTATTAAGGATTACAAATTTGAAAGATGTGATACCTTACAAACAAATGGACAGAAACGGTTTACCTTCTTCAATGATGTCCAGGGTGCTCCGAGTCAGATTGATTTTTTCTTGTGTAATGATAAGAACGCTGTGTCGTATTATGATATTCTTGACGACGGTCGTACTCTGTCTGACCACGTGCCCATCACGGTCGAGTGCGCAATCACTGCCTTTATCTGTAGTTGTACTCCTGAGTCCGTAGACATGCCCTCGCATAGCCAGGCTACTGTTTCACAGCTTCGATGGGATCATGCTAACATTTCACTTTATCGCGACTTGACAGGACTTTATTTGCAACCTATATTACAACATCTTACCAAGCTTGAGAGCTGTTGCGGATGCAGTCTAGCTAATTTGGAGCAAATTTATAAGGATATTGTTCATACCGTCAAGCAGGCGTCCGATGAAACGATTCCCACCTGTAAAAAGGACTTTTTAATTTAAAGTTTTGGTGGGATCACGATCTTGATGAATTGAAATCAAGGTCAGTTACCTCGTGCAATATATGATCTGGTGGTAAGTAAGTAAGTAAGTAAGTAAGAGTATTTGTATCCGGCGCAAAAGTCACTAGGCGCCGGTGATGAGTGTGTAGTATCTGTCTCTAGTGTCTAGATTTGTTGGCAATGTGAAGTTAGTTCGCACGTATTTGATTCCAGGAGCAAATTCATGAGCTTGAAGAACAGAAGATTGCAGCTTGGAGAGGTTAGTAGATTTAGCCTCGCTTGTCAGTCATTTGTCTATCAAAGTTGATACCGGTAGTTTGCTGACATTGTCTTCACGTCCCCCAGCATCACCTGCATCAGCAACCCCGTGTGTCTTTATCAAGCTGCTGAAACTGAACCAGACTAGACGGCTCAAGATTGATGCAGCATCTGTATAATATACTTGCCCACCCTGTAGACTATTCCATTTTTGCTCAGAATAGGAGGTGGGCGAGTCCCTGAAGGCACAGGAATGGACTTGCCTACACAGACAGCATGCTGCCCTACGGCCATCATTGTGGCTGGCGTAGCTGGCCTAACGACAGCATGCTAGGCAGTGGGCATGCAAATATGCATATATCTGCAGATAGATGAAAAAAACTGTCATCATCTAAGTGCATGATTCCAGATGATGATGGTGGTGGTAATGATGATGATGATGGTGGTGATGGTACTGATGATGTAGACGTGCTGGATGAGGATGATAAACCTCTAGTGAGTGTTGCTCCATCAGACTCTCTACTCGATGCCATCTTCAATCTGTCATATGGCAAAGTCCACCGGCTGCTAGTCGTCAATCCCACCACAGGCAACGCCCTACATGTGCTAACTTACAGGCACATTCTACAGTTCATTCATATCTGCGTATGTTACCAGTTTTATTGTTTTGTCACTGTAATGTGATGTAACTAATTATAGATACCGCGCTGTTTTTGGTTTACAGAAGTCAGCCAAAACCAGTTTCATTACAGTCTGCATGACGAAACTCATCTGTGCAGCAGTGTATCAGCATTTGCTAGTTTATCTAAATTCGCCAGGTGTCAGTACTCAGTAAGCCCAATATATGCAGTATGTTTGTAGTGTGCACTGTCTAGCTACATAACACATGTAGCACGTTTGTAATGTGCACTCGTAGTTTGTAGCTATTATTAGTACTAGACCGTGTCTCAAAAAAACCAGACCGCTACGACTAATATGACATAACTTTACCAATTCACAACATTTACAAATTATTTTTGGCACAGAGGAACCTTATTCAATTCTCAATTTACAAAGCTAAAAAGTTTTTAAATTATCTTAGATCCAGCTGCATGATTTCCATAGCAACAGTAGCGACTTGACGGTCTGGGTCTCAAAAAAACGGACCCTACGATATTTTGACATAACACCTTCAAAAGTTCTTTAATTTAAGGTAAATATCCAGAGATAACATGAGCTCTATATTCTGAATTAAACCACAAAGTTAGAAAACAGTTCTGTTTGCAGCAAAGTACCAGCTGAAGTGAGTTACCATAGCAATCCTTAATGCGCATCATTCCACAGTTTATGCTTCCTTATGAACAGAAAAGGTAAATCTCTAAACAAACGGTGTTTCTATCAAAATAATAAAATGTTTTGCGGTATCAAAAGTGATATTGTGTTAGATATGTCACAGTTTTGCTATTTTTGATGTTTTTCACAAGGTAGTGTAGTGACGCATTGCAGGTGTGGTGAGAAATGTTATGCGAGCCTCATGGCAAAGTTAATGATGAGTCCAACAGTGAAAAGATTTTGAAAATCGGTCAACTTTTGATTTGTCAAGGTATGAACGAATGAATATCAAGTGGCACATTTTTTATGGCCGACGGTGTACTACGTTCGTCAGCTGTTGTTGTCTGTTGTAGCTGCGCAACTTGCCACAGAATTCCTTCCTACAGAAGACATTGACTGAACTGCGCTTCGGCACGTTCGAGGACGTTGCTATGGTAAGCTTCTGTGGCTAGTATGTGCCATGCCAGCTGATTGCTACATTCATCGACTTGTTTAGTCTGGCAGATAACCGACATGAGCTCAGAACACCAACTGTCTGTCCTACTGTTAGCAGTCTCTTGTTAGTTGATTGACTGGTTGATGTGCGACGTTGAGCTGCAGCAGTAACTGTAAAAAGGAGAATTCTGACACTTTTAACTTCTTTCTGGTTACTTTTCCTACTTAACCTTTCCCTCCTTCCTCGAACTCGTGAACCTGTTTCTGGTTGCCTGTATTCTAGCATATTTAACCTTTTCCTCTTTCCCCGAACTCACGAACCTTTCCCTGCTTACCCAAACTCACGAGCTATAATATCCAAGAAATATCACCTCACTTACTATATAACCTGACGGGTGACCAGCATCAAATTCGCTAGTATGAAACCACGTTTCAACGTCGCCCGCAATGTCTCTGTAAAAGTCGTCAGTTTCGATTTCATATATTAACGAGTCTGTATCTGTGTACAACAGTTTAGCCTCACTTTCATACTTGGACTTGATGTAGTTATAGTGAAAATCATACATTAGAGTTTTACTCGAGTCGAGAATACACATTCCAAGGTATACCAGTTTATTATACCTAAGTTTTGTTCTTTTTATGTGAATTGCAACTAGATTTTCATCGAAAATGGTGCAGTGGTCATAGTTAGGTTTTGCAGCTAGCTTTCTAGCTTTTTTCTTTATTGATAAATAATTTAATCTCGACACGATTATCTATATTTTTTATTGTTTTACCAAAGTCACTGTTATGCATCAGCTTAAAGAAGTCTTTCTCAAAGTTGTTTTTCGCTTTTGTTCTCAGCTCGGTGTTCAGGTTTATATATTCTTTCAACCAGGTGCTTTCTTCAAACTTAGTAAGTTAATACCTTGGTGAATTTTTGATTTTTAAACCGAGATGCTCATACTGCTTTAAGTTTTCACAGTGAACCACATACTTATTTTTGTTTCTCAGATTTGGTATTAGTTTTTCTACTCTATCGACTGTAACTCTTTCTAGAGCAAACGGATAATCATTATGAAGATCGTGAAGACTTTTGGGATATCCCAGGTCAGCCTCTAGTATGCAACTGATACTTCTCCAGTCTTCCAACTCCTCTTCATTCATCCACTTGAATCCATGTGTAGGTAATGGTTTCGACATAGTCCAACCATAAAGGTTGTTAGCATCAAAGTATTGTATATATTTTGAAGGTTTACTACTGTTGTAACTTTCACCCATATATCTGTTGTTAGCGCTTCAAACCGGTTTGAAGATGTCGCTACACCTCCACGTATTCCGTTTTTAAACATGAGCAGCTTATCGACATCAGTCAACAGTTCTGAACTAATACCAGTTCTTTTCAGCATAGCATCCCAAGCTAGACCTGGCAAAGTAAAATACCATGCAGGGTCCAATTTATAGTTTTCCAAACAGATATTCCTAAAATTTTCAAAGATATCAGCTAGTTGCAACACGTCGACTCTATTGTACAAACTAGTATATTCTCTTAACGTTCTTATTCTAAATTCTTTCCAAACTGTTTTAGCGTGTTCGTAGTCTTCATTTGTAGTCTCCTCATCATTCAACCTCGAATAAAACGCTTCTTTTGGAGGAAGAGATGTTTCTGCCAGTTTATCCACCGAATCAACGTAATCATATGAATAGACACCCTTTCTTTTTAAGAGGTCAAACTTTCTAGGCTCGGGCAGAATTTATTTAAATTTTTACATTAATCTTTGCCTAGATTATTTACTAGTGTCTCTAGACTCGACCCCATAAACCTATAGCTATCGACGAATCTTATTTCACGTTTTAACAGTTTTGGTTTTCCATTCTCATCAGTTATATAAAAAGGACGATCTTTTCCTAAACGATATGTACTTTTCCTCATTATTAGGTATGCACTCAAGTTTAACACAGATCCCATAACGTACAAAATAAAAGATTTAAATGGTGAAGACATAAAGGGTAGTTTCTACGAGCAGGAACTTCAGAAAACTACTCAAGAAATGTTTAGGATTGAAAAGATTATCAAGAAGAAAGGAAATAAACCTCTAGTCAAATGGGTGGGTTATTCAGACGAGTTTAATTCGTGGGTAAATAATAAGGATTTGGTTAAATTATAATTTTAAAAAATGTGTTTAAAATGATTTCGGTTGAAGGATGTGTAATGCCTAACAGACCACTGACAAACTTGGAGATAATGAATGCTGTTAAGAAACTCAAAATACCTCTATTCCGTGGTGTGTTTGTAAGCGATAATTTACCTGTAGAACCTAAACGAATGGATTGTGGAGTGCTAAACCTCGACGACACGTTGGGAAACGGAACACACTGGGTGGCGTGGTACAGGGACAACAGTAAAAAATATTATTTTGACAGCTACGGCATTCTACCACCTGATGAACTGAAAAGATATTTGAGAAGTCCGATATTTTATAATACAGAGCAGATACAACCTAAACAAGAAGTGTTCTGCGGTCACCTGTGCTTGTATGTTTTGAAACAGCTTTCGCTGGGAAAACACCTACAGGAAATAGTAAACAATTTACATTAGTTTTATAAATATAAAAAATGCATGTTGACAAATTTGGAAGAAGAGATACGGTAGTTCAAGATAACGTTTCATCAGATGTTTCGTTTACACAAATGGATGATTATTTTATTAGAAGTGATGGGTCGAACACCGCTATCGGGGTCGACTGGAAATACGCTAACGAACGTAAGGTATCCAGTACATAATCACGATGCAGCTAATAAAGTTTATGTTGACCAACGTTCTGGTGGAACTGATAAAGTATCGAAATACGGTGATTTAATGGAAGGCGATCTAGATAAGGGTAGTTATAGAATTTCAGCTTTAAATACGAGTTTGCCACCAAGACGTACTGATGCTGTTTGATGGTCTAGAGCTGTACAACTTACGCGAGAAATGGGATTAACAGCGAGTGAGCAAGTTAGGGAGGTGAAAAGACAGTGCGATCCAAAAGTAAGTAAAACTGGAGACTTGATGACCAGAAATCTTATACTGAGTGCTGATGGTGGGAATGATAGACTTTTTGGTTGTACTGATCTGACACACGGTAACACATTCACAGTTGTGTTTTGCGACACATTAAATAGACTGCATTTTAGTTTAACGAACCCTGTAACCCTAGAATCCACAGCCTGGTAAAGTGTAGAGGAGAAGACATATGTTTGATTGGCGACTCATCAGAGATTATTATTTGCAAAGTCATAAGAATGGTTGCAACTGCATAACTAACCTACCGATTCCAACTTTACCACACGAAGCTGTGAGTAAGTTATACGTCGATTCAAATTCTAGGAAAATTTTACATGGATACGTTCCACCTCTACGGTCGATGGGCGGTCGTAATAACGTTAAATTAGGGTTTATTGCAACGGCATCATCTCAGTTAAACAATGACTACAGAACCAGTAATGCGTTTAATTTTTTTATACAGGCTGTGGCGCGGGTGGAGAGTGGGTGAGTAATAATGGAACGAGAAATTTATGGATTCAAGTTAAATGTCCAGACGTAGTCAGAATCTGGAAGGTGGCTTTAAGGGGCAGAGAAACAAACATGCAAAGAATTTACAGATGGAAATTTGAACCTTCGACAAATGCAGAAAATTTTATCACGCTGTTTGAAGCACCAAATCCTACTTACTTGGGAAATGAAGTCCAACAATTTGAAGTTGACACTATACACAAATATAACTGCTATAGGTTATTTTGTCTGGAAGCAGAACCTTCGAATCCTGGTTCATCTTATTTGCAATTATTCATTTATTCAGACTAGCAGCCTGTTAATTTTAGTTGAGTATTGCTACTGTAATACTCAACTAATTTCAACTCTGTACACCCTATTTGTCAATCAATTTTTAATAGAGACAGATCAGAAATAAAAATGATAATAAAGTCAAAGCGCAAAACGCTTAAAATTAATATGTGTTTTCCAAGAAATAGCGGTTAAACAGTTATTTATCGATTGCTCTGTGAGTTTCTTCATCAACATGTTTATACACTGTGTCCTGATAAAAAGTGGACCCTAAGAACATTTGTTATAGCTTCTAGAAATGTTAGCCAATTTAAATGAAAATTTTACACAGCATAGCGTAGAGAATGGTGAATATACACATCTGAAGATAATTAGTATTTTCGTTAAATATTCTTTGTCAGCAGTGATGTAAGAACCACGTTAGTAAAAGTGCCGTTACTGCAACTGGATTTACTACTGAAAATGAACATCTCATGAAACGGTTGTGAGTAAGTAAAAATAGTGTAGCAAAACGATTGCTTAAGACGCTTTGTGACAGAAGATGAAAACTTGATAGGCTAAATACACTGATCGATAAAATCAGTGTGAGATCTTCAACTTTGCTGATTTTGCAATTGGATGGGCAGTGTGTGGTCGACGACAGCCTGGACATGAGTCAATGATGCCAGTACTGTCGTTTTCTCTGTTAAGTGTTTAATCTGCTAGAACTCTTTCTTGTGTCAGGAAACATCTCAAGAAAGCGGTTTGCTTCATACTATTTATTAATTTACGAACATTTACTTAAATATTGATCTTCAACGGTAAACTCCGTTGCTGTAGTGGCACTTTTATTAACGTCATTTTTACATCGCTGCTAACAAAGAATAGTTAACAAAAAGAGAACTTATTTTCAGTCATGTATATTCATCATTTTCTCAGCTATGCTGTGCAAAATTTTCATTTAAATTGGCTAACATTTCTAGAAGCTATGACGGATGTTTTGGTGGTCCACTTTTTATCAGGTCACAGTGTATACTGAATATAAAACATCTAGTTGAATGTTCGTTAATGAAATTAAATTTTAAGACGTTTTTATAAATTGCTGTCTGAAGGTGCCATTAAGTACGTTTAGTTTTTTTGTATTCGCATTAGTAAATCCAGTTGCAGTAGCGGCACTTTAACTGTAATCTATGTTTCCAGTATTCATCGTTCATTAACATCTGAAAAATGTAGAAGAAACTCCGAGTCGGCATATTCATCATATTTAAGCCAGTCAGATGGAAAATCTATGTGTATGGGTTCGTGATCTTCTCTTTGCAGTTGTTGTATTAATTCACGCCTTGTAAGTTTAGAATATCCACACAATCCATGCGCTTTCGCTAGAGTTTTTAATTCAAAGACAGTTTTCGATTCCATGTTACGTAACTAACTTATTAACTAATATTTTTTAAATATATCAAATTGTAACTTAACCCGCCCCAGTTAGAAGCAGTTCAAGGTCGTCGATAATAGCACCATTCGATAGGTCATATATGACTTCCTATTAATGTTCTATTGTAACTTTGTCTTTATCTGTTACCATTTTTGAGTTGTAATGTTTTTAAAAATATATGGAATTGCGGAACTTTGCGGATAACCATTGTTGGCTTATGTACTGTATATTCATGACTGTTAACAGCACTTTCAAACTTCTCTGTTAGAAGTTTAAACTGTAATCTGGCATCTTCCTGTTTCAGAATGTCAGTATTCCAGTGGCTTGTTGCTTGGGCGGTTGTTGGTGCTATCACTCACTCACTGCTGCGCTTGACCAGCTGAGGGTCGTAGCGTCCTCCACATCGAACGATCCTGGCCCGCGATCCAGGCAGCACCAACAGATAGGACAACGTCTTCTTCCACTTGCTGCAGCCAATTTCTCCGTGGACGACCCGGCGGGCGCTTCCAGTCAGCAGCGGGAGGAGTGCCGGTGTGGGCTTCTATTGA
>Ga0209149_1001577_pt1 | contig 11759 bp, 9 predicted proteins | sample WorMetTyACAVOLI2_FD_187423 | JGI IMG/M metagenome (GOLD analysis project Ga0209149, IMG submission 187423) | Marine gutless worms symbiont microbial communities from Max Planck institute for Marine Microbiology, Germany - Olavius algarvensis... ...
GTGTGACCTCAGCACGGCTTGGTGTGTACCTTGGTCTGTATTAGGTCATTATGTCAGGCCTGGGTAAAATTCCAGTGGCCTGGATTTCGTAGAAAGGCCCCGCCTACAGTATGACCCGGACCCTGGATGGCCTTGAAAGTGCGTTGGCTGTTTGCCAACTGTCGTCCCCTCCCTACTAGTGATGTCATCCAAGTCTGCAGCTTTACCTTTACTCATTTTACAAATTGCAGCCTCAACCAGTTCCGTCCTTCAAGTCAAATCTCAAGACATACTACTTCCGCCGCCTCATGGACAACTAGCACCTTGTCTGGTCGCGCCTCCGATTGCGTTTAATGACGAAGTTTGCGCGCGATGAATAAATTTTATAACTGATAACTGATAACTGTCTCTATATACTGCTTGATTGTCAATATGGACTGTTCTTGGAGCAACTCCAGTTCCAATACACACATACATGGCTAAAAATTCCAAAGACAGTGTGTTGCTAGCACATGTTTTCATTTATTAAACCCCCGCTCAGAAATGCAGAGGTTTACGCGATGGCGATGTCCTTCTGTTTGTCTGTTTGTCCGTTCGTTCGTCTATCGCCTGCAAAATTTGTAAAGTCATTCGCTACGTGGCAGCACCTGGCGGCGAGCAGAGACTTTTCGTATCCTCTCTGATACACTTGTTGTACATACATTTTGCCACATAGAAATGCCGCGCGTAAAATCCTCAAAAACTATTCAACTTTGCCAAAACATCTAGTGATTCAATGCACGATGGCGGGTCGGCCGGCATCTTGTCTTGGCCACTGTTAAGGTCGATGCCTTTTTTTCATTTCCTGTTGATGTATGGCACAAAATAGCTGTCAGTGATAATATGCGTCTATAATGTTCACAATAAGTGGCTAGTCTATTCCAGTGCTTTCATTAAATAAGTATAGCCTTAAAATGTATGAGACAAGTGAACTTAAACAGTATTCTTGTATTCTGAAAGTTTTCGAGCTTTTCAGAAGGTTTGGACTCCGTAAGTAGAGTTCTGTTTGCCACGGGAAGGTTAGTTTTCAAGCAACGCGTGTGGTTTTGTGGCTGAACTTCGGCAGATACAAGAGATCGGGTTCTTTGGGATGATGAAGGGCAACGTGTACGTGATGCAGAACGGCTACCGCAAGATGGACGTTTCGACGTCATCGCCGACTGGACTGTTCAGGTTCGGTGACGATCTACAGCTGGACGCCGGTCACTTCACGATCGGCGCCGACGCTCCATTTACGTATGCCGGTGACTACTTCAGTCGGCTGAGTCAGTCGACGTCCGGTGGCGGCGGCGGCGGCGGCGGCGGCGGTGCCCTGCCGTCCGTCACGACCGACCACGACCGCGCCAACCTCGTCGTCCGAGAGTCCAGTCCGCTTGGCGTGTTGTCGTACATCGTCTTCCTGCCGACTGATGAGATCTACTTCATCGAGAACTACTACAGCGACGACAGCGTCGAACCTCCGCATTTCTCTCTATCCACATGAGCGCTGTGACCACATGTCGTCAACGACGTCAACGGCGAGTCGTTACTCGTTAGTCAGCATATTTTGACTGTTTACACATATTCAAGTCACTATGAAATCCAGCATGAAACAGTTCACGAAACTGTCGCTTGCATTCAGTGACAGTTGCAAAGTGGCTGAGCTTCAGCTATTGCTATGAAGTGTAGTGTACTTCTGTACGTCCAGTTTAATATATTCCCGCCCTATCCGTCCGTTTCTTACATATGGTTGCCGCGACTTATTGTCAGACATGGAAAATTTTGCTACAAAATTGCCCAGAAAATACTACAAGAACAAAAATTCCAAAAGATCCTCAAAACTGTCTGGCACAAAATTGACGGTCACAGTCATAGATGGGGGCGACGTTCAAAGTTATCAATACTCGAAACATATTTTAACAAGAACTTAGCTATCGCAAACCGATCACGTGTCAGCTGCGCACACAACATGTCGAGGGCATTCATAGGCTTAAATATTATACCGTAACCTTGAAATCTAGGTTAAGGGTCACTCAAGATCACTGGAAACGCCATTGGACAGATCTTATACGACTTACTATTAGTCGAGTTATTTGACGTTAAATATTATCGTGACCTTGAAATGTGGGTTAGAGATCACTCAAGGTCATTGAAAGTGGTACCACTTGAAAGCTTGGGTACGGTTTCCTATTCGCCTTCCATAGTAACTATGGCCGTATCTGCAGCTATTTTGGAAATATTCAGCGTCAAAGAATGGCCTGACCTTGAATCTGGGTTTGGGGTCCGTCAAGGTCATTGAAAATGGCGCGGTTCGATAGACCATGTATGACTTTCTATTAGTCCGCCATTGTAACTATAGCTCTATCTTGTACCATTGCGAGTTATTTGACGTTGAATAATACCGTGACCTTGAAATCTGGCTTAGAGGTCACTCAAGGTTATTGAAACTGGTGCCATTCAAAAGCTTGGGTGCGGCTTCCTATTCGCCTTCTATAGTAACTATGGCCGTTTCTGTAGCCGTTTGTGAGATATTTAGCGCCAAAGAGTGGTGTGACCTTGAAAACAGGGTTATAGGGTTCGTTTAAGGTCATTGGAAATGGCACCATTTGATAGATCGCATACGATTTCCTATTCGCCTTCCATAGTAACTATTGCCGTATCTTTATCCTTTTCGGAGATACTCAACGTCAAAGAATGGCCTGACCTTGAAATGTGGGCTTGGGGTTGTTCAAGGTCATTGAAAATGGCGCGGTTCGATAAACCATGTATATAACTTCCTATTAGTCCGCCATTGTAACTATAGCTCTATCTTGTACCGTTTGCGAGTTACTTGGCATTGAATAATATCGTGACCTTGAAATCGGGGTTAGAGGTCACTAAAGGTCGTTGAAATTGGTGCCATTCGAAAGCTTGGGTGTGGTTTCCTATTCGCTTTCTGTAGTAACTATGGCGATATCTTGTATCGTTTGTGAGGTCTTTTCTCATTAAACTGTGAGTTGAGATGTAGCCACTTATTCGTAGAAAATCGCGAAATTTTTATACCCCACCTGTATTTAGTGCCCTCGCAGGGGGTGACCCTGTCGGAATTTCGTAAACTTGTTTGATGCTGGTAAAACTAGAATGATTGGGCTACCGTACGGTAAAAAAACTGTGACGATATGTTAAGCCGTTTTCATCTGATACCGGAACGTTACGGACAGACAGACAGACAGACGGACAGACAGATTTGCTATATCAATATCGCGCGTCAGTATGCTGACGCGCGATAAAAATTCAACATATTCGGCCTTTTGGGGAAATCACTGGGGAAGCTACCACCCCGTAGTGTACATTTTTAGAAAGCTCTGTTTACGGGCAACATTTGCCTCGCAGAGAGTGTGCCTCTATCTTGAACCGTTAAAAATATCTAGCTTAAAAGTGTATGATGCTCGCAAAATACGCAAAAATGCAACATTATGTGGCCGTATGGGGGCGCCCCTGGGAAACTACCGCCCCGTGTTATACATTTTGAAAAGCTCTCGTCGCGCTGATGTTAAGCTCTAATTGACATGTATCGTTGCCGTTTTCGAGGTATTCGCGGTAAAATGGCAAAAATCGGTGTCTGAGAGACCATAATTGGTCCACCCGAAGCCCTTTCTTGACCCCTCATTTGGAGACCCTAAAGATATTGCTACCAAAATGGAGAAGACCTGTCCGGGTTATAGCTCTATCGTCGACCAAAATTTCACGACGATCGGTGGTACCGCCCCCGGACAAAATATTAAAAAGAAACACATGCAGAGAAATGAAACGCCTATTAGCGTTGCGTTTGCCGGATAATGAGACCGAGTGTCGTGCGGTTTCTCTGCCATTTTGCATATAAATACATGTATGTGCGATTGTACCACTAAAGCCAGGTGTTGTGTGAATTTTGTCGGCCACAGTAGAATCTCTTTGTTGAGGCGCCGCTCGCGACAGCGAGAGCGCCTTAATGCATCGGGGCTGTCCATCTGTTCGCCTGTCCGTCTGTCGCCAAAATGCGTACAACAAAACGCGATTTTCGCAAAAGCTATGGAGTTTTGAGCTATGGTCTCTATTGACGACCTACAGGAAGTCGTACATGGGCTTTTCAAAGAACCCATTATTAGACTCCTAAAATTCAAGACAGCGGAGATCTGCCATCTTGGAAATCGTCAAATCGCCATATCTCAACGAAAAATCATCCGATTTTGATGAAATTTGGTACAAAATGCAGATTTGGAACTCGGTGACAGTCACGTGATCATATGAATTCTTAAAAATTTAAGATGGCGGACGGCCGCCATATTAAAAATCGTTTTTGGCCATAACTCAGCAGCAATTTGCCCTATTTCAGTGAAATTTTGTGTGAGGAAGCAGTTCTTTACAGAATTTCGGTAATGGGACAGATAGGCCTACCGACGTTCCACAGAACGTATTTTTTATTGTCCTAATGCAGTTTGGGCTTCGGCGAGTGGCGTCTTTGGTATCATCTCCGATAGACTTGTTTAAATTTGTGCTTAAAAGGCATTTCAAGTTGCAGTTGCCAGGACTGTCTGTGCGCCAAATTTGAACTTTCTACGGCCTTCCTTCCTCGAATTAATAAATAAAGTGATGATGAATTACAAACTAGGACAGACAGACAAATGAATGGCAACGCGATGCCGCTTCTGAGACAACACGATGACGTAGATCTTTGGCCATGACGACGCATCCGACGAGTAACGTCACGTCATCGATTGAAGTGACACTCGCATAGTCGTCGACAGCCTTGACGTGCACTCTGATGTCTATTTATTTGTTTGTGGTAAAATCCCATTTACTAAATTCTAGTGAACATTTGTCTTTGAATTATAAACAATATCTCACATTTTTGCCTAGCTGCGACCGATTCTTAAACTACTATAATGTTCAGATAGGCCTATGTTGCAGTTGAGGTCCTATTAGTCAATTTATCGATGAACTAGAGAGCTAAAAAGACCACACACGGTCATATGATGCCTCCGCTGCTGCATTTGTCCGACATCTGTTGTAAATGTGCGCACCGGCGTTGTCATGCCAAGCAAAAAGGCGCAATGAACGAACGGACAAGTGGAGGTGTGAGGTGTGTGTGTGGCAGTGTGTCGACTGTTTGATAATGTTGTAGAGTAGTCCTATTAATGAAAAATTTACGTAAAATTCTTAAAAGTATTTGTATGAAATTTGTAAGTGAAATCTTTAAGTTGACGTGAAATTGTGTCTGCAGTCACATTAGCCGTAGTCTGTGCGTGAATACGTGAATTCATTCGCTAGGAGTCAGCATCTGTTTGACATCTCTGCAAAACCGATTGACGTCGATTCTAATTTTCTCTCGTTTCTGTTATCTTGTTCCTGTATTGATTACCTCCCGCGAATTTCATCGAAATCCGTTCAGTGTTCTTGCAAAGCGAAAGAAATATATTTGGCACGGGACGGAAGACGGCACGGACAGAAGTCGCGACGGACAAGACAAAAACATAATGCCTCCACTGCAGCATAGAGATAAAAATTCTTGCTGAACTGTGTACACGCTAAGCGGTTTTCCGGGAGTGCTAAAATTGCTGTGGCTTCAGGGATCCTCAGACCAAAAAAACACCCCTGGTCTCGACCGTTTGTCGTGGTTGTTGATGTCATACCGTGCCATGACGTCATGAAGACTCGTAGGCTTGTTCAATTGCACACGCACGACATCGACAAATGACACTATAAATATTCATGAACTTGTCTGACTGCCTGATACGCATCCTGGCATACGGGAATATGTTGATGGGTCCACAGTGTTGCATTTACCAGCACGCCGCTCTATAGAGGCGGAGCACGTATTGTAATCACCCGTCTGTGTGTGTCTGTGTGTCCGTCTGTTCGCAAGATAAATGAACGCGGTGATGAATGTCGACCACACTTGGTTAACATGGCCAACTGTTTAAATTTTGGTGTTGATTCAATTACGGATATGGATTCAGAATCACTTTTCCGCGAGATAGGGTATTTCATGACATTTTCTAGCATCTTTCGCAGCTGCGGTGGGCATGTTTGTGTAAGTGAAATCTTTCTGTGTTTAGTTTAATTATGCATGTAATTTTTATACTGTGCTGTTGATACCCGGTGGTTTATTGTGGCCAAGTTTACTGCTTTCGAAATCTACAGGTGTTTTGTCTTGTAATTTTGTGTATCGTTGCAGATATTTACTATAGGTGGAAAGTTTTTATTTTAATTATAGTAGTTTGCAGTGTATTAATGTCAAGATATACTAGTCCATAGTCCGTTATAAAAGTACCTTTGTTCCTGTTTTTTATGTATGAAATATATCGTTGAAATTTTCAGTCACATTACATCGTTTTACACGAATCAATTATTCACGGGTACATATTTCAGCTTACTGGAATTATAGCTGAATATCATCAGAAGAATAATATTTAAAATATCCCAACCACGTGAGACGGTGAGACACATACGTCATCCAGACACTGTTTAATTAAACTGTAAACTACACAATCCCGCTTTAATGTGAAAAATTAGCGGAAATGACAGTGTACAAAGCAATATACTGAATTAAGAAACTACAGGTACTCTCACAAAATACGTATGTAACGTGCAGATGAAAACGATACCCTTTCACGTAACAAATACTAAGTAAGTAATTCAGTAAGAGTATTTATAAGGCGCAATAAAAAAAGTCACGATGCGCCGAACCAACCAAGTTCATGGTAAACACAAAACACTGCATGATTTATCAGAACCTGCGTCTTTCGTATTTGGGTTAATGTAGGTTGAACGTAACGTAACGGTGGTAGGCCTATCATAACAGTTACAAGCAAAAACAATAACTGCCAACTGAGCTTGCTTCTGTCTCAAGTTTGTTGGTTTGTCTGTCAGCAGGATTATTCAAAAGTTATGAATTTTTATATAATTTTTGTAAAAAGCCTTAGGGCGAGAAACAGGCGATTAGATTTTGGCGATGATCCGGATCCATGCAGTTTATTTCACTTTAGCATTGCAAAACAAGAAGTGTGGCCGCCGGGTTCGGCCGACACGGTATGCCCCGCCGGCCTCTATCGACACAGGTACAGCATTGGGCCAAGCGCCATTGACCTTTGACTTTGGAGGTCATGGCGCTTGTGGCTGATGCGGTGGTCGTCCTCCATCCGTATACAAACTTTGAAGTTCGTAGGCCTTGCCGTTCGAAGATATGTAGCACGATGTGTGTGAGCATTAATTAATGGGCCTGGTGGCCTTGAGCATTGACCTTTTGACCTTGAAACTGGTACGAGAGTCGCATCAAAGGTGGGGAACCTTCCTTCCAAATTTCGGCACGTTAGGCCTTATTGAGTTCTCAAATATTCGCTATGTACGCGACGGACGGACGGACGGACAAAAGCAATGCTTAATTGCCCCTTCCCTACTAGCGGCGGCATAATAAAGCATGCCAATTCTCGTGTGTACTCGCAAGGTGGCGTCACTATACTACCATAGTCCAAGTTTCAAACAAAGTGATAACAAAGGATACAAGAACTTAGCTGTCGCAAACAAATCGCGCGTCAGCTGCGCACACAATACGTCGACGGCATCTATAATAACACCTTGACCTTAAAATCTAGGTCAAGGGTCACTCAAGATCACTAGAAACGGAACCATTGGATAGATCATACACGAACACGACTTACTATTACTCGAGTTATTTGACGTTGAATATTATATATATAGTGACCTTGAAATGTGGGTTAGAGGTCACTCAAGGTCATTGTAACTGGTGCCATTCGAAAGCTTGGGTGCGGTTTCCTATTCGACTAAGGCCGTATCTGTAGCCGTTTGTGAGATATTCAGCGTCAAAGAATGGCGTGACCTTGAAAACAGGGTTAGGGTTCGTTCAAGGTCATTGGAAATGGCACCATTTGACAGATCGCATAAGAGTTCCTATTAGCGTTCCATAGTAAACATGGCGCTATGTTATATCGTTTGCGAGATATATCGACTTATTGGTCGAAAATCGCGAAATTTTTATACCCATATGTATTCAACGCCCCCGCAGGGGGTGACCCCGTCGGCATTTAGCCAAGATGTTTGATACTCATAAAACTAGAATGATTGGGCTACCGTATGGTGAAGAAACTATGACAATATATTCAGCTGTTTCCATAGCGGAACGTGACAGACAGACGGACGGACAGAATTGCTATATCAGTATGCTGACACGCGATAAAAATTCTAATGTGTGAACTAGAAGTTGTAGTCGTCGCTAGCGCTCTCGACGACATGTAGGCTGAAAGCCGTCTTGCAGCTGTTAGCCGTAGTCTGCCTCGGAGATATAGACATTTGTCGAAAATAAGTATGGCGCCGCCCTCATGTTGTATCGCATAATATAATAATTTTTGTACCAAAAGCGGGTACTTTACCATAGGCCTATCTAATGGTATTTTTAAATTCAATTTTCTAGCTCTAGTAGTTTTCGAGATATCAGGGGTCCCAAATTTACATTAAGGGGCTCTGCGCCCTCCGGACGCCCTCTAGCGGAAACATTTTGACACGCCCACAAGTATTTGCCTATACCTACATAACTGTTTCAGTTTCGTAGCTCCATTAACGTGCGACTTTACGGAGAGCTCTCTGTATAAGAGGCTTTGCATTGAAATGTCCCCACAATGGGGTTTTGGGGGTGATTTTCGGGGTAGAGGCGAAGGTATTTGGTGGGAAAGTACACCCGTCCTCAGAATTGCGCGTTTTCAGACATCTTTGGTACAGATCTGACGCGTCGTGTAGTAGCATTATGTATGGGTATAGCCATTTGCCATAGGCAAAAATGTGAGCAAGTTTGGGGGTTCCCAGCTCCCTACCAGAAGTTGCAGGAAAACTACGCTGCCGGAAGATACCCCTTTGGACCTTCGAATACATGGAAAAATCGTAATCATTCTGCGATTAACCCCTGGGCTGTAGGCTGGTCACCGGAAGGTACGTTTTAGGGGTTTTGTATGGGAAAATAGGCCAAAATCCGAAAATTGGGCAACTTTGACGCCCCGTAGTAGCTCCGCAACCGTACGTCGTACAAAAAAGTTAACCTATTTCGGAAACTCCCTGGCCCTTGGACTACAACGTGGAGTAAACAATATCTCTCTGCATCCCGTAACCTGTAGCGTGCTCTGAGTGAGGTGCCTGTTTGACCGATTTTTGACTTCAGATTTTGGGGTCAAATGACCCCTTAAGTTAAAATTTTCGAAAATGTCTTTCCGGATTCATCGACGGGACACCGAAATACGTTTCGCGGCCAAATTTGGTGAAAATCGGCCGTTGCGAAGTTACCGAAAGGTCGTCTGGATTACCACACAAAAAAACTCAGGCTCCGCGGGACTCGTCCCAGCCCCCATTTTGCCCAGAATGGGCCAATCGCGTCCAAAATTCCCTGAATGTTGTCACCCCAGTACCGGTTACCAAGGCAGGAGCGTCTATGCTCCTTATATAACGATGGGACCATTTGGGGCTGAAATATTTTGTGCATTAAATGGCCAAGTGTGGGGGATATTTTGAATTGAAGGTTTAATATTAAACTTTAATATTGTCAAACTGTGCGGAAATAAAATATGTGATATCAAAATTTTCAGTCTAGGTCAAAAGTTTCGCTGTTAAGACTTAAGACTTTGGTCTTAGACTTCGGTCTTAGACCGAACTTAAGCTGAACTGTGTTCTAAGACCGAATTTTTGAGCTCGGCTTAGACTTTGGTCTAAGACTTTTGTCTTAGCAAAAGTTGACATCACCCAATTATAGGCTTTCAGGGTGATATTGTTGCACTATGAGGTGGAGAATTTATTCCTGGTTTACGTGGTGCAAAGATTATCAAAATCGGTCTAGATTTGGAAAAGTTGTTACGTTTACTGAGACGTTTTTATGGACCACAATATGGATACTGAGTCTGAAATATAAGAGATTTTGGTTTAACTTGGCACAACTACAGACAGACAGGCCCATTCTTGTAGGTTTATAGGTAGATAGATAAACATAACTGCAACAATATTAACACTGGGAAACACGTGAAACGAGCAATAATTAGTTTAACACATGAACAGCATTAACAAATCGTCAAACAGACAATAAGAGACCGGGATGCAAGTCCTTGCTTCTGAGTTCGTCAACCCGAAAGCATGTTATCAGCCGTATACGTTATCAGCCATCTGTGGTATCAGCAGTCGTTTCACCTGAACACAATATCATCTAGGTGATCATCACAATCATCATCAAGTTGTACGGTTTTAAGTCTATTGCAATGAAAGTTAGCATGATGACCTTAACTATTAAACGCGTAGGCCTACATAATTTACCACCTTATCTTAGTTATGTTTCTACTTTCTATACTACTTGACATTATGGCATAGCAAAAAAAACGAAAATTTGTTGTCTTCCTCGCAGTAAGAACCGATTTGGCGTATAGGTGGCTCTGAAAAGAGCCGGTTGTGCGGCTAGATCACAGTAGGTGTTTGAAGTGACGTATCTGCCTCTACAACATATCTCTTCCTGGATGACTGCCAATCTTCTCACTCTCAACTCTTCTAAACTGAATGTCTTTTTATTGGACTTAAACAACAACTCTCTAAAATACACGACTGCTCTCTCACTACAACCCACTCCGCTCGCAACCTTGGTTTTATTTTTGACGAACACCTTACCTTCTCGGACCAAATCACTGCAGTTTCTAAATCTTGTTACTATCACATCCGTTAACTTCGCTGTATCCGCTCATACCTTGACTTCAAAACAGCCAGCACCATTGCCACCTCTATCGTTCATTCTAAACTTGACTACTGTAACTCTCTCTATCATAACCTTCCAAACAGTCAACTTAACCGGCTCCAACAGATTCAAAACTCTCTTGCTCGTGCTGTTGTTAAGTCTCCTAAATCCACTCATATCACTCCCATTCTCAAATCTCTCCATGCACTGGCTAAAGGTAAACGAACGCATCGAATACAAACTGTCTCTCACTTACAAAGTTCTTACAACCGCTCAACCTATATAGCTATCTACACAACCTTATCTCTCTTCAACCTCCTCGCAGTATCCGCTCTTCATCTGTTGTCAATCTTTCTCGCCCGCAAACCATCTCCTCCTTGAAAATCACAGATCGCTAATTTAGATATGCATCACCTCGTCTTTGGAATCAACTTCCAAATTCATTCCGTCAGCCTCATTCTTGTCTTGATTCACCTCCTCATCCACTTGTAAACCAATCTCTCTCATCATCCCCGCTCTCGTCATCCATCACTCCTTCACTCTTTCACTCCATGCTCAAAATCTACCTTTTCAACAAATCCTTCCCACCTTGGATTTCTTTTACCTACTGGACTGCCTCACGATAACAGGACTGGACCGGACCTATCACGCTCATCGTTTTATTTTTAGTTTCATTTATTTAATTTTTTGTTTATTCCATGTGGTAGACTATAAGCTGGCTACCCGTCAACTTTTTACTGCACGTTAAATACACGCTATCGTAGGTATCGTATTTATGCGTGCACGCAGCACTCGCAGCCGTGTCTGTCACTGGTCAATGGCTTTGTCGATGATGCCCTGAGGAATACAGTCCCAAATGTCAATGCGTCAGCTCGTCAACGTCGCGTTTCAGTTTTTGTGTAATGTCATGCCACCATTCCTTCTCCAACTCATACGTGACTTGCACACAGGAACAACTGCTCGGGTTCGAACTCCTCAGGGAATGTCGGATGTGTTTTACACAACATCAGGAGTCCGTCAAGGTTGTATA
>Ga0209149_1001578_pt1 | contig 11756 bp, 8 predicted proteins | sample WorMetTyACAVOLI2_FD_187423 | JGI IMG/M metagenome (GOLD analysis project Ga0209149, IMG submission 187423) | Marine gutless worms symbiont microbial communities from Max Planck institute for Marine Microbiology, Germany - Olavius algarvensis... ...
ACAGTTCCGGAGATATCGCTCATTATGTGCCTCAGTATAAATGGGCCTGGTGACCTTGAACTTCCCTTTTGACCTTGAAACTGGTGTGTCGGTCACATGTGTGCTGGGCTATCTCCCTATCTCCCTACCAATTTTGGTCTTCCTGGCACTTTTGGTTCTCGAGTTATTCACTATGTACGCGACAGACAGACGGACAGACGGACAGACGGACGGACAAAAGCAACGCTTAATGCCCCCTACCCTACGGGCGGGGGCATAATAAAACAGGACTGTGTTCAGATAGCGCAAACCTCCGCCAAGGCGTCTCACCTCAATCAAGTGATTTTGGATTCAAATCCGGATTTCCGGATTAATCCGGATTCGGATCCGTACGTCAGCTGGATCCCTCGAAAAATGTTCTGGATTCATTACCTTGTCGGCGTCAGTCATTTCGCCGAGTGTCGTGAAAATCGGCCGGTGACTGTATGACAAAATGCTAATAAATCTCCTAAAATCTCCTATTCCGCAATGGTGAGGGAAGAGAAAAAGTAACACGAAATCCGTATCCGTGACTAGATCACCACCAAAAGTTAACCAGTTCGTCTGATTGATAGGCCCAAGCATAGCACCAAGTTTCAATGAAATCGGCTGATTACTTTTGCAGTAGGAATCTTGCTCACAAGCAGACTGGCAGAACGAACGACGGACACACAGCGCCGTCGCATAACCTCCTTGTCGCAGCTAGTAACCGTTGTAATTTGTTAATATTTTCGCGATCTTTTTTGGTATTTTTTGTCCTTTTTTGTACTTTTTGTACATTTTAAGCTCAGTTGTCCCAGAGAGGCCGCGTGACGCTCGTGTCGTCAAAATTTGCCAAGTCACTCAAGGTTACTGAAGGTCATTTACAATTACACCTTTGAGTAGTTGTTATTAGCATTGTAACTATGTATCTATCTTGTACCGTTTCTGAGATATTCAAGAAGAAAGTGGATAGTAAAGTATAAGTAAGAGTATTCATAAGGCGCAATCACTAAAGAAAGGCACGATGCGCCGAAAAAGTGGCGATTCGCCGATGAGATAGGCGAACGTTATGCGGAAATTGAGTGTAGGGTGGTAAAGTTTCACGTCGATGGCGTGGTTCAGGCAGTAACATTCGACTATCTCATCTGCTGATGAGTTTGTTTCATATCCCCTTCTACATAGCAAACACCTTGGGAACAAGAAGCTCAGCTGTAACAGAGAGACTGCACGATGCTTCGCAGTTATAAGCACTTTCCCGCGGTGGGAGCATTTTCCGTTAAATTTTCAATAGCCCCTAGCAGCGAAACTACTGATCGGATCAAAAAAGTTAGGGGTGCAAATATGGTACGGACCTCCTCTATCACCATGCCAAGTATGATGGGAATTGTGGGTCGCCCGCCGACTGTAGACGAAAAAGTGTGATGTTTTTTGTCTGCTTGTCACGCTTTGGAATTACAGTTTGTGATAACGGAAACACTATGAAGCAGTGTTATTTTCAAAACAATTATGGTGCCATTGCATACAGGAAGGTTTGTAGTTGTGCACCTATATTCAACTTTTTCTGTGGACCCCCAGAATTTTCCCTTAGGGGCAAGTTTATACCAAAAGTTACCATTTTTGCGATTTTGGGGCTGTAAGCCACATTTTTTACAGCCACAACGGTGACATTTGGCATGAGGGTGCAGACCTGGGACTCGCTCCCCAAGCCAAATTTTGTAAAAATCGCTTAAGGGGGTATACCCCTTGTGGGCAAATGTATACCAAAAATACCAATTTAGCGATTTTGGGGGCTGTACTCCCACATTTTTTGACCCACAGTGATGAAATTTGGCATGAGGGTGCGAACCTGGGACTCACTCCCCCAAGCCAAATTTTCCAAAAAAATCGCTTAAAGGGGTATACCCCTTTTGGGTAAATTTTTTACCAAACATTACCAATTTCAGCGATTTTGGGGGTTGTAAGGCGCATTTTAAGAGTGACAACGGTGAAATTTGGCCTAAGGGTACGGACCTGGGACACCCTCCACCCGCGCTTAATTTTTTTAAAAATCGCTTACGGGGTATATCCCTTTTGGGCAAATTTATACCAAAAATTACAAATTTCGGCGATTTTTTGTGGCTGTAAGCCCACATTTTAAGAGTAAGAACAGTGAAATTTGGCGTGAGTGTACGGACCCTGGACACCCTCCCCGCCTATAATTTTGTAAAAAAAATCGCTCAGGGGGATTTGTCCCTTGGGGAAAATTTTTACTAAAAATTCGAAATTTTCGCGATTTTTAACTCCCTTATTTCTATACCGATAATGTTAAAATTCTACTAAAGAGAACGGACAGACTTAGGAATCCACCGAAAAAAACAAATTTTCGTCAAAATCGCCCAAGAGGCCTGCCGGTATTGCATGGCCTCGGAGGTGATGCATATTGATTTCTGGTCTGTCTGTTTTTTGTCACGCTTTGGAATGACAAAGTTTGTGATAACGGAAACGCTATGAAGCAGCGTAACTTTCAAAAAAGTTATGGCATCATTGCATAGAGGACGATTTGTAGTTGTGCACCTATATTCAACTTTTTCTGTGGACCCCCAAAATTTTCCATTAGGGAAATTAAAAATTAAAAATTAAATTAAAAATAAAAAATACTAAAAATTGGGATTTTTCGCGATTTTTGAGGCTGTATGCCCACATTTTTAAAGTCAGAACAGTGAAATTTAGTATGAGGGTGCGAACATTGTGCCATGCGAAAACTAAAAGTTTGTTAAATATATTAATTTCAGATAGGAAGTTAAAAATACGTTGCTTATGGTATTAGTTAAAATGTGAGACAGTTCGAAAGTTATGACAAGATGATCACGATAAAGATGAACAACTAACTATAGGCCTAACTAAACCATCAAAACAGCCTATATGAACCGCTGTGTTTAAAGCTTAACGGACCCTTATGCAACTGGTCTTTGTGGAGATGTACTCTCGATCGACATAGGCATCAATGCATACGGCCTGGCAAGCCAATTACTTGGCAAAGTAGTCCAGACAAACTAAGCTAACTGAAATAATACACAACACAAACAACCTAAACAACTTAACCTAACAAACCAAACTAGCCATGGTTCAGGTCAAATTTGTTAACTCTTGGATTTTGCGTCCTCAGTCGGGTCGAGTACTCTCTATATCAGAAATACTGAAAAGTAGTAGTAAAATACGTAAATCAAGCCCATCACCACCGGATGCGTCAGTGTTACGCTGCCTGCAGTCAAACATGAGACGTTGCCAAGTGTTGGCCGTCCAAACTTCACGGCGCACAGGCTGTATTTCTATTGATAATCGCCAGGAGGCGTGACACACCACACGACTCATGTCACTCACATCTGAGTTTGCAACCAGACTGTTCGTTCGGAAATGATTGCTATTAGCGTTATTTCAACTACACGCTTCTGTATGACCGCACAGCGATGTGAAACACTGCCTAGCTTAGCGAGAAGTTGAACACAATCCACATTATGAACTGGCGATATAAAAATGCTACAGTTTCTAATTATAACTCCTGTGCTAGTGTTGTTGCTTGCAACAGATGCAACGACCTGTTTTATTACAAACTGCAGAGCCTTGCAACTTCGTTGTACGTATAACTAGAACCAAGTAACACCACACTGGCACACTGTCATGTAACCGTAACAATAACAAAATTAGTTACTAGAAGGGCACTCGGTAGAGCGCATGTACCTTCGACAAAGTTGTTCCGACGGCTCGCGGTGAATACAACCATTGTGAAACCACGCGTCGCTGCAGCGGCCAATACGTAGGCTATACGTCGGATTTTCCCGACGTAAAATTCCGCGTACCAGCTCTTATACGATAGCGGAGAAAGCAATCCGGTTCCGGCATCCGGACTATTATCCGGATGAGGCTCAAAAGTTAATCAGTTCGTCCATGTCCCGACATCTGTCGACACGCAACATTTTATCCAAATACATGCAGGCGTTTTTGAGTAATCTTGCTAACAGACAGACAGACAGACAAACGCGGGCAAACGCATTTACCTCCTCCTTTGTCGGAGGTAATAAACTTACTGGTGACCTAAGTGATATGCCTCCGTCCTTGTACAGTGAACCACTTCCACATCCCTAATCGAATCAATTTCCTTGCTTATTGGATCAGCACAGGAGAGATACATCGTCCATATGAGTTTAGTATAGTTATATGAACAAGAACTTAGCTATCGCCAACAGATCGCGCGTCAGCTGTGCACACGATACGCTGAGGGCATCTACATGCATAAATATTACACCGTGACCTTGAAATCTAGGTTAAGTGTCACTCAAGGTCACTGGAAACAAAACCATAGGATAGATCATACACGACTTAGTAGTAGTCGAGTTACTTAACGTTGAATACTATTGTGACCTTGAAATGCGGGTTAGAGGTCACTGAAGGTCATTGAAAGTGGTAACATTTGAAAGCTTGGGTACGATTTCCTATTCGCCTTCCATAGTAACTGGCCGTATCTGTAGCCGTTTGTGAGATATTCAGTGTCAAAGAATGGCGTGACCTTGAAAACGTTCAAGATCATTGAAAATGGCGCCGTTCGATAGACAATATGCGACTTTCTATTGGTCGGCCATTGCAAATATAGCTCTATCTTGTACAATTTTCGAGTTTTTTGACGTTGAATAATATCGTGACCTTAAAATCGGGGTTAGAGGTCACTCAATGTCATTGAAAGTGGTACCATTCGAAAGCTTGGGTGTGGTTTCCTATTCGCCTTCTATAGTAACTGTGGCCGTATTTGTAGCCGTTTGTGAGATATTCATTGTCAAAGAATGGCGTGACCTTGAAAATAGGGTTAGGGTTCATCAAGGTCATTGGAAATGGCACCATTTGATAGATCACATACGAGTTCCTATTCATCTTCCATAGTAACGATGGCGTGAATCGCGAAATTTTTATACCCCACCTGTATTTAGCGCCCCCGCTGGGGGTGACACCGTCGGAATTTCGTGAAGGTGTTTGATGCTGATGAAAATAGAATGATTGGGCTACCGTATGGTAAACAACTATAACGATATGTTAAGCCGTTTTCATCTGATACCGGAACGTTACCGACGGACGGACAAAAGGACAGATTTGCTATATCAATATCGCGCGTCAGCACACTGACGCGCGATAAAAACTATAAAGCTATACGAAACATCAATCGCGCAATCGGCCTCTCAGTGGCCTCAGGTAATCAGGTACTCGCGTAATGATTTCAGGTAACGTTCCCGCGCTCGCACTAGCCCACCCCAAAACCGAGAAACCCAACTTCGTCTATGGACAAATGCCATCACGCTAATATCACACGGTCACACGGTAGTGTGACCAGTGTTGTAAGGGCGACGCGTCAAGTCAATGAGAGAAGGCAAACTTACCCCTCTCACCACACCCACATCCCTTAACCGACAGTCAACAAATATTGCACACGTGATTACGTCCACCATATCTCCCCACACGCCACATTTGGTCAAAGTAGCCCCAGGGGTTATTTCTCCCCATAGAGCCAAAGTTAACACTCAATTTTTTTATTTCTTCGTACGCAAAAATTGTTCTATACCGACCTAGAGCTCAGGCCGTTGAACCGATTTTGACACGCGATACACCAACCGACGCGTATTCATGCAGGGTAGTGCCTTTTGGGGGTCAGAAGAAAATATTTTCACATCTTCACCCTCAAAACCCCCCAAAATCCCATATTGGGCACATAATGGAAAGCCTATGCAAAATACATATTCGCATAACTGCATGATGCATAGAGATACGATGCTGAAATTTGGCACGCTGTTTGACCTTGCCAAGTACTTTGAGCACACATAAAATTTTTAGCGTACGGGGTACGGCAGGGGGTTAGTAGCGCCCACATTAAATTTTAGAACAACCTCTTTACCTCGGAAACTAATGGAGCCAGGAAGTTGAAATTTGGCACATTTGTAGGCATTTACGCGTACTACCTCCCTGTATAAAAAATTGTCCGCTAGGGGGGTCTGGGGGAATCAGGAGCTCCCACTTTTTATTTTGGAACGCCCCTCCGATACTAATCGAGCTAGAAAGTTAAAATTTGGTAGGCTGGTAGGCATTTGCAGGTAGGCCTACTATGGCAACCTGTAAAAATTTGTCCGCTAGGGGGCGTCTGAGATCAGCAGCTCCCAGTTTTTATTTTGAGACCCCCTCCATATCTCAGTAAAAAAATTTGGCACACTTGTAGGCATTTACGCGTACTAGCGCCCGGTATAAAAATTTGTCCACTAAGGGGCGTCTGGGGGAATCAGAAGCTCCCACTTTTTATTCTGGGACCCCCCTCATATCTCCGAAACTAATCGAGCTAGAAAGTTGAAATTTGGTACGCTGGTAGGCATTTGCAGGTACTATGGCTACCTGTAAAAATTTGTCCGCTAGGGGGCGTCTGAGGAGATCAGCAGCTCCCAGTTTTTATTTTGGGACCCCCTACATATCTCAGTAACTAATGGAGCTAGGAAGTTGAAATTTGGCACACTTGTAGGCATTTACGCGTGCTAGCGCCCGGTATAAAAATTTTGTCCGCTAGGGTGCGTCTGGGGGAATCAGGAGCTCCCACTTTTTATTTTGGGACACCACTCATATCTCCGAAACTAATCGAGCTAGAAAGTTGAAATTTGGTATGCTGGTAGCCATTTGCAGGTACTATGATGTCATGTAATAATTTGCCCGCTAGGGCGCGTCTGAGGAGATCAGAAGCCCCAATTTTTGGACCCCTCCATATCTCTGTAACTGATGGAGCTAGGAAGTTGAAATTTGGCACACTTGTAGGCATTTACAAGTACTATCGCTCTGTGTAAAAATTTCGGCTTTACTGTTTTCATATTAATGTTCATTATTTGTTTTTATTCTGGCTTAGTAGCCTTGATCTTACATTCATAGGTTTTACCGTCTTTGCCGTCATGCGGTGTCTGTGCGTCTGTCAAGTTCGTGGATCATGTAATAACGAATAAACGTATCTTAATTTTTTTCACCGTCGGGTAGACCCAACATTCTAGTTTTTCCGTACCAAACGGCATGGCAATATTCCGACGGGAACCCCCCTAACGGGGGCCTCGGATGCAGGTGGGGTAGGCTAAAATCTCAACGAATATTTGGCTTTGCGTTCAATAACTGCTGCACCCTGGTTTGTATTTTGCACTCAGCGACCGGCTTTCTATTTACTGCGGGTATATTGGACGACCAGACGCGACGCGCTGTACACAGTCACAGTAATTGTCCGTGACTGTGTACAGCGCGAGACCGACCAAGCGCAGTCTCGCACTGTAAACATTCTTGGTCGTCCGTGAATTTCGTGTGTATGACAGCAAGGATCGACGTTACGCCGAAGACAACAGAACAGAATCGAACTGTGCGCACTGGTGAATTTGAAGTCGAAGTAACTAACAGTAAACTGCGCTCGACGTATTGTACTATTGAAGCAATGAAGCTAACTACTGACTGATACGAAGCATCCCGCGGCCTGTTGCGACAGCAGAGCTACTTGTTTCAGATATGAGAAAGGTCTCGTGACCATCAGCGCTTTACCATCTCGGAAGTGGCAGCTGATTGGCATGAACCAATGATGCCGCAGACGATTGGACGGTAATTTGATAGCTGATCTTTGTCAAGTGGATTTCTTGAGGAGATATTGTTGACTGTTCGAGAACTGGGTGGAACTGTCCAGAATTGAGTGACAGATTAACAACATTAGTGATATCAGAAACTAGAACTGAAGCACATTTTTAGAAGCCAAGTAGGAATAGGATCAGAATCAGATTGTTTATTAGGACAGTTGAAGAGGATGTTTGAAATTTCAGATTCAGAAGCAGACCTAAAGGTTGAGAAATCAGGTGTTGCTGTTACAGAAGGTAGTGTGGAGATGCAGTGGAAAGAGCGGCAAGGGAAAGACGAAGCTGGGATGGGATGAGCGGATAAATGGCGTCAAATCCTCCTGTAATCTTTAGGTTGCTGTCTGTACTACCTAACCGATCTGATCTCCAGTAACTGAATAACTGCTTTTCATGTAGACTCCAACAATCGAGGACGACAGAAGAAATAAAACGAACTTGTGCATTTAGCTTGAAAATTAGGTTTTGTTTAATACATTTTAACTGGCATAAAATATAAATCGTTAGCAATTTAGGCTATGCGGGTAATATACAATACAATACAATTTATTGGAACAAGCAACAAACGTGCATGCCAGAAACACATTTGTAAATGTCAATGCAGTGTGTGGAAAGTAAGTAATAATAATGCACAAACATAAAACATGAATGTTAAACGTGATAAAAGAAATTACCAAAAAAGCACTTGAAAACACAAAATTGAACATGAAAAACAACATACAAAAAACAAGAACACATTCATGTTAAAAATTTTAAAAGAACGGATGACAAAAGATACTTTTGGGGGCACGTGATATAAGGGCAGCTCGTTCAGACCCCCAAAAGGAACATCATCAGCACAGGCCTACTAAACATGTATCGTTCACGGACGTTCAGCCAGCAGTGGTCCAGATCGGATACAAAAGCACGACTCTGCACGTGGAAAAACAAAAGGAGACAACGAAAGGGAGTGGACAGTGGCGCCCATCCGACAATAATAATAATAATAATCAGTACATTTATAAACAGCGCCAGAGTCACGCAATGTCACAACGGCGCTGGCTCAGCCTGACTGGCGACAGCGGTTATCTTCCGCCCATCAGATATGTCTTTAGGTTTCGCCGAAACGTGAACAGTGATAGCTCCGGCGACCGCAATCGACAATGTAGGGCCTAGATGGTCTGGGCCCCAGACCATCTACATTGTCGGATGGGCGCCACTAAATTACGCAATGGTAGTGTCTCCAGGAGATAGTTCTAAATATCGACTTTCGTCCTTAGTGGTTATGATCTTGATATCCAGACGTAAGCGTTAACTCATGATACCATACGAAGATCAAATGATTTATTGTATAAAATACAGATGACAAAACGCAGCTGTAAATAAATCGTGAAGAAAAATAAAAAAACAATAGCATGAAGTACAAAATAATACGAATACAGCAGTTAAGTGAATAAAATATAGTCAACTCAACAGTCATACACATACCGAGTAGGCCTCTCTAAAAAGCATTCTGTCAATAAAATTACGGATGATCACAAGGTAAGGTTGAACATACAATATCAAGAACTTGCATAACCAACCGTCACTAGGTCACCAGGTGGGTGAGGTCACCAGGTGGGTGAAACGGGGAAACGAAAATTTTCGACCAATAAATCATTATATCTTGGAAAAGTTAGAAGATAGGCACCAAGGTGGAATATAATAGAAAACAGCACACGGGCTTTCGACTGGTACCACTTTTGATGACAGTGAGTGACTTCAAACGACCGGAACACAAAATCTCACCCTATATAGATTTCCCGGAGCTCACTTTGTGGGTCTAGAAGTGAACATAGGTCAGATCCATACTATCAGCAGCAAACAGATAGCGCCAGGTCTGTAGATTTCAGCGATCATGCACAACTTCGCATGATGATTTCATGGTCACGATATTCTTCAACGTAAAATATCTAGAAAATGGTACAAGATATAGCTATACTTACAATGGCAGATTTACAGAAAGTAGTTTATGCTCTATAGGCTATACTAATCCACGTTTATTTTACTGGTGCCATTTTCAGTTATCTTGAATTACGTCTAACCCAAAATTTCAAGGGAAAAACCATTATTCAACGTCGAATATCTCTGGAAACAGTACAAGACAGAGACATAGTTAACATGGAATACTATTTCCACACGCCATAGTCAACGGTGTAATTTCAGACGATCTTTGTAATTTAGCAAAGTTTTCAGCGACACACAGCTTCATGTGGCCTCTCTGCAACCGCTGAGCTTTTTGTTACTATCGAATTCTACATGGCAGTATGTGTAATTTGTACGGGATCAGTCCGAGCGACCTGTGCAGTTGCATTCCCGCCTCTTATATGATGCTGAGTGCAACCTGTTAGCGATAGCTAAATTTCTTGTTCTTCTTAGGCAGGAACTGACAGAATCTGAATTTGTGTAATTATTTCTGCTTTCCTTTGCTGAGTGAGTGACATCCATGGAATAGACAGGAGACAGCTATACAGACAAACAGCATAGTGTTGTGGGAGGGGCCCATTATTAATTGCCCCTCCCACAACAATTAATGGGCCATTAGTTGTTGTTATCATTGATACTATCTGCAAAAATAGACTACATATCAAGCTCAGTAAGAGGACAGCTTAACAAACTTCACACTGTCAAATTATATTATGTGTAATATATGCAGAGGTACACTCACAACATTGAAAAGATATTTTGCCCTGATAGCCGACATGATATGTATTCAGCAAGAGACACAACCAACTACTGTACTATTGCTACTACTACAGTCTCAAAAAACCGGACCGCTATGATTAATAGGACATAACTTCAATTCACAACATTTACCAATAATTTTTGGTAGCAATAAAACTTACTCAATGCTGAATTGACTATGTTAAAAAGTTTTTAAACTGGCTTAGAACCAGCTGTACAGTATCCATAACAACAGCAACTTGACGGTCAGTGTCTCAAAAAACTGGACCACTATGAATACAATATTTTGGCATAACTTGATAAAACAGTCTTTAATTTAACTAAAATTTCACAGATAATATGTGGTCAATATTCTTAATTAAACCTCAATATTAGAAGGCTGTTGTTTTTACAGCAGTGTACCAGCTGAAGCGGTTACCATAGCAATCCTCAAGTCCGTGTCATTCCACACTTCAGGCTGCCTTATGAACAGAAAAGAATAGTTGAATCTTTTAAAGAAACAGTGTTTTTATCGGAATAGTGTGCAGTGTGAAAAGTTACAACAAGTGTTTAAGTGCAGTCTTTCAGCCATCACACAAGCCCACAATAATCTTGCTACTCGTTTGTTGTCCTGTTGATAAGACGTTGTTCAAAGTCAGCCCAGAAATTTGCTGTTCGAGTGTGTCACGTCGTTAATGTTGCTATGGAAACCATGCAGCTGGTTCTAAGTCAATTTGAAAACTTTTCATCACATCAATTGCGAATTTAATAAGGTCTCTCTCTAGCAAAAATTATTAGTAAATTTTGCGATTTGGTGAAGTTATGTCATATTAATCACAGCAGTCCCGGTTTTTTGATCCACAGTGTATTTCCAGTTTCTGTTAAACCAGTCTACTGTTTCAGAGTTTCTTCACATTAGGCCAGGTCTTCAAAAGTCTACCGAAATGGAACCTCTGGTGATTGCGACAGCAGCATTTTTTTATAGACTGCATGCTTTTCCTATTGTCCAATTAAAAACGTCACAATGTTGAAGACAAAAAAGCAACAAAACTTTAGCATCAAATGCAACAAGCAATAAACAACAGACAACTTGTGTGTATGCAAATCACAACTTGTAACCCGAATAGTTTAACTAATTAACAAGTTCCAAAAATGCAACCAAAACGGACGAGCAAATGCATCACAAACACGGCTCTTTTCTGTCCCTTCATTTCTTCCCTCCTCCCCCATCCCGATAGACAAAACAGCTGAGCAATAACGATTGTCTGGATGGTAAGCAGGAAAATACTTAGAACTGTTCTGTACTAATTACGGTACGTACGCACAAACACATATGAGTAGTTCTTACAGGCAACTGTTGGTTCTTTAGTTTTAACTTTTAGTTTATAGCACAGTTGTACACAATGGTACGTATGCACAAAC
>Ga0209149_1001579_pt1 | contig 11754 bp, 10 predicted proteins | sample WorMetTyACAVOLI2_FD_187423 | JGI IMG/M metagenome (GOLD analysis project Ga0209149, IMG submission 187423) | Marine gutless worms symbiont microbial communities from Max Planck institute for Marine Microbiology, Germany - Olavius algarvensis... ...
TGCATCCTAGGCCTATAGTTACTATGGAACACTAATAGGAAACCCTACCCCAGGAATTCAATGGTACAACTTTCGACCCCCTGGGGTGACCCCTAACCGGGAATGGGCCCCCCGTGAGGCGTTTTTTGTCAAATTACTTTGACCTCTTGTTTTTACTTACGTTCAGCAGAACGGAAGATATCTTAGAATGAAATTAGTCCATCTCTTATTGAAATATGATAGCAAAAACCGTTATCGTATCAGAGAGTGTGCTTTGTAATGTTCCAAACAATAAAATGTACGTCAAGTACGAAATCACTAATTTTGAGACAGTGTTTAGTGTTAACAATAAAATAAAAAAAAACAATAGCAGTCCAAAACATCAGCCACAACATCCCTGAAAGTTACTTTCCATCGGTTACGTCGACAGCACGATCGCGACCGCGTTGACTAGCCAAATTGGCTGGTCCGTCCACCACTTCACCGAGCAGCTGCAACGTCACGCAGTCGCCGACGACAGTGGCTGGAGTGGCCTTGGTGAGGTCGAGTGGACGGCGGCGTCGAATGGTAGAACGGGTCTGATGAAGACGGCGCGTCATCAGACAATAAAGCAGCGGATTGACTGCGCTGTTCGAGTGTCCCAGTAGTATCACGAACGGCAATACGTCAAGTGCCAGGAGATCTTTGTCGTTGAAGTCGACGTACAGACTGACGTTTCGCATCAACAGCAAACAAAATCGAACAAGAACATCAGCTATCGCAGAGAAACCGCGCGATGCTCCATATTTATATAATAATATTATATTAATGTAATACATCTATACGTCAACATCTTCGCTCCGCCAGCCGCCATCAGCTCGACCTGCCACGACATTACCGGAGAAAGTTTGGTCGTCGGGCCTTCTCCGTCGCAGGCCCCGTCGTCTGAAACTCTCTACCAGCTCACCTCCGTGACCCGTCACTGAGTTCCGACTCCTTCAAGACGGCTCTGAAAACTCATCTCTTCACGGAGTATCAGTGACACTAGCGCATTAAGGGCTCTGCGTAATCGCGCTATAAAAATTTACAATTTTACATTGACATTGACCTCTATAATACACCTATAATACATCGGTAATTGATCTCGTTTGACAGACAATGATAAAAAATAATATTACTTACTATTAGTGTTGCGTGGTAAATATTGCTGGTCTTTTTTAAATACACCGTTTTCAACATATTACTTTTCTAAGAATTAGGAGTTTAGGTGATCGCGAATAACCTTAAATACCACAGCAGTAGAAACATTTTTTATCAGTGATACGTGCTATATATTTTCCAGACATTGGTCAAAGAAAGGTTTTCAGTGTAGCTGAAATGTCCTTTTGGCACTCAAAGTCATTGGCAATGCGCTTAATTTTTATTTTTTTTAAATATTTTTTTAAAATTTTTAAAATCGTATTTGACTGTCTACTAATGCTTAATAGTAAGCCTCAATATGTGTATATCTTGTTTGTTTTCCGAGCTATAGCCACATATTGATGGAAAATCACGATATTTATATCCCACCTAGATTTGATGCCCCATAAAGGGTGACGTCGTCAGAACTTCGCCACGTTGTTACCATGAAAAATCGTCCCCGAAATGACCTATAATGTGTCGAGTGGGACGTTAAACCCTGCTGTACCATACTATGAAAAACTACACTAATGGAGCTAGTAGTGAGAATGTTTGCTGATATGTTGAGTCGTTTGACACATTACATAAGTGTAATGGACAAAGAGACAGAAGACAAAAGTCACAAAATTGCCATTGCGTATACCAGCTTTGCAATTATGTTGCACGCGAAAATTCAAATTAAGCAACAGCGGCCGGAATTTAGTTACGTGCAGAAATGTTGTTTCCAGCGGCCGATAATAATGAGTATGTGCGAATGGCGTTAACGTATCAGCGTTTATTAAAATTTGTCTATTTTATATTTTTTTAAATATTTTTAAAAATTTTGGTTCGCCTATAACAGACAACAGAGTAAAGCATAGCCGCTGACTCCGTGGAGGCCGGGGCAATCGCCCTAGCACAGTCAAAAATCCGTGGAACGACTCTCCCCAGACCCCTTGGCTGGATTTAAAGGATGAGGCCTATAAGAAAGGGGAGGGGAAGAGGACAAAAAGGGGCGGAAGAGGTAAGAAAAGGAAGAAAGGAAAGGACTTCCGGGGAGGGGAGAGTGAGCAGAAAGAGAAAAAACGGGAAAAGAGGATGGATGTGAGTGGGAGGAAGGAGCGAAGGGAAAGACAGAAGAGGCAGCGGAGACAGACGGGGTAAGGAGAAGGGAAAGAGAATGGATGGAGAACTGGGAAAGGACGGAACGGAAGGGAAAAAGGGGGCAGAAGGAGAAGCTTCGCCCACAACAGTAGTTTTTAGAAGTCAGCGCCTGCTTATGGTGTGAGGACAGACACGGCGATGACGAAGATATACCATGTTTCATGCATGTATAACACATGCATGAAAAGTAATATTCAGTAAAAAACATTCACATATGACGGACCTGAGAAGGTGATAGGGCGTCCAGCAGATGGCGAAGGCGATGGCGATGGCGCCGAGGAGGCGAGCAATGCGGCGTCGACCGGCGAGTACGTTGGCGGTCCGACGACTGCGTACGACGCCGCTGGTCAGTCGTGCTTCGCCGCGTAACTCGCCGGCTTCAGTCCACAAATTGCGGACGATCAGCACCAATGAGCTGACGACGAACGCGGCCGGGATGACGAACAGCAGTGTGAATACAGTCACGCCGTACGCGCAACGGGCCCAATGCGTCGACCATACCTACGTCCGATTCACGGACAACACTTCCAACTCATTCAAGCACGTGAAGCTACTATACTTGCAACGCTGTAAAACAAAAATCCGCGTAAAATGAAACAACAGCGACTGTAGGGTCTAAGTAAAATGTGGTACATTCTCTCAGGTTAATAAGCTGTGAGCTGATCTACTCAAAGTAAACTAATAATAATGTCCGGGGGGATTATGTCCGGGGGGATAATGTCCTGGATTCACTCAAAGTAAACTACCGGTATTCTAACTGAACTTGTCAAGACGACAGAAAGCAAAAACACGCAGCACATGAAACAAGAAGCTCAGCTGTCGCAGAGAGGCCGCGAGATGCTTCGTGACAGTGAATATTTAGCCAAGGCGCTCAACGTCACTCAAGGTTAATCGAAATGACACCCTTGGGTACGGCATGTGTAAGTCCCTATACTAGAATTCCATTGTTTCTGAAATATTCAGCGTCAAATAATGGCGTGACTTTGAAATCTGGGTTAGAAGTCATTCAATGTCACTGTAAATGGCACCATTCGATAGATCACATGCGAGTTCCTATTGGCGTTCCATAGTAAAAATATGGTTCTATCTTGTATCATTACCGAGACAGCGATATAGTAGTCGATAGTCGTCATTTTTCATACCATACCTGCATTTGACGCCCCATTAAAGGGTCCTTGCCGTACTATCGCCATAAGGTTTGGTATCGAAAATCTTTAATGATGTGGCTACCGGGCGGTTGGAGTAAAGTAAAGTAAACGTGGATTTGTATAGCGCATAGTCGTGGAGCACCACCTCTAATGCGCTACCGCTTCCCGTAAGTCGGCGCTGATCTCCGCAAGCCAACCCGACAGCCAGGCATCAGCGAACACTGCGAAACCACGTGATATGGGTTGGTGCACCACGCGATATGACTGAAAAGGCTTGAGAATACTTTTACGCGTTTCGACACAATACACAAACGTGACGGACACCCAACCAGCCAACCACACAAGACACCGCACGACGGCATGGTCTCACTCATGCATAGCATCGCGCAGCAAGAATTGGTGTTGGTTTATATTTTGTCAACCGAAGGGTAGAGTAGCATATAGACGACACACACTCAAATATAGTCACAATAAATCTGCAAGTGGCACTGAAAAGCAGAGAGATGTGGAATAAATAAGTTTTAAAACCGTTTGTCCGCACTCACAGAGTCGAACTGTTGCATGTTTGCAGATCGTAATTGTCCGGTCAACTGAGCTAACTTTGCCGGCAGAAAATAATGAAGAATAGTCTAGACCTATTGTGTACACAACTATACCGAACATCTGCTTTCGTGTGGCATCGGTTATTACTGTATACAGCAAGAACCATTATATAAGCGCTAAATAAACACATTCATTATTAACGAGCGCAGTCGCGTAATAGTGTCTAAGATACGATAATGCATAACAAGTGGCAGCATGACGGCGGGGCGTGACGAGCAGTTTTCCTGGTGGCACTTCGCAGGAGGTCGGCGTTTTATAGTCGCAATTATTATGTGTACAACATACGAAGTGTAGCCTATAACGAAGACGCTGCAGCAGTCGGTCATTGACAACGTAATCGATGAATGGCGTAAATACCTGACAACCTGCATCCGTGCCACAGGCGGACAGTGTTTGAACACTTGATTTAACATTTAACAGTAGTTAGACGGATTGTCTCAAGACTGCTGACACTGATGAACTAGGCCTAACATTTTGAAGTTTGTCAGACGACGTCTCGAATCAACAATTGAACGTTACTCAGTTGAACGTTGTTGCATCGTTTTTTCACCACGATTGCATTATCTTCGAACCGTCTTCGTTCTAAGCTTTTCTTCGTACGTTGTACACATATTTAAGACAAGAATTTAGCTATCGCAAACAGATCGCGCGTCAGCTGCGCACACAATACGTTGATGGCATCTATGATAACCCCGTGACCTTAAAATCCAGGTTAAAAGTCACTCAAGGTCACTGGAAACGGAACCATTAGGGTAGATCATGCGCGACTTACTATTAGTCGAGTTATTTGACGTTGAATATTATCGTGACCTTAAAATGTGGGTCAGAGGTCACTCGAGGTCATTGAAAATGGTACCATTTGAAAGCTTGGGTACGGTTTCCTAACTATGGCCGTATCTTTAGCGTCTCACAGAGAGTGACCCCCTCGGAATTTTGTGAAAATGTTGGATGCCGGTAAAACTAGAACGATTGGGCTACTGTGCCAAATTGTTAAGCCGTTTTCATCTGATACCGGAACGTTACGGACAGACAGACAGACAGACGGACAGACAGACAGACAGACGGACAGAATTGCTATAATGCGTCAGCGTGCTGACGCGCGATAAAAAATCTTTAGTATGCTATTTTTGTGGTAGGCTACATCAAATTTTAGCTAAACACGTTCACCGTGAAAATTCGGTAACATTTTGGATTTTCGAATTTTACAAGGTATTGTAAGAACATACAGCTGAGGTGGAAACCTTTGTCGTGTATACATAGAGATTTTTTTGCGAATCAATCGGTGAACGAATTTTGAAAATCGGTCCACATTTGCCTCAGCTATTATCAAACATCCTGATATGACTTACGTATCATTATTGATTATTAAGCCGCCGCTCGCGACAGCAAGAGCGGCTTAATGCGTCGGTGCTGTCCATCTGTTCGTCTGTTTGTTTGTCTGTCTGTCGCCAAAATGCAAAAAAAACGCGATTTTCTCAAAAAATAAGCAGTTTAGAGCTATGGTCTCTATTGACGAAGTATAGGAAGTCGTACATGGGCTTTTCGAAGAACCCATTACGGGACCCCTAAAATCCAAGGTGGCAGAGATCTGCAATCTTGGATGGTGACGCCAAAATGCAAAAACGCGATTTTCTGAAAAATTAAGCAATATAGTAAGTTGTAATTGGGCTTTTCAAAGAACCCATTATTGGATCCCTAAAATCCAAGGTGGCTAAGATCCGCCATCCTGAAAATCGACATGACGTCATATTTTTCTGCCGAGGTTGGTCTGATTTGGATAAAATTTCGGAGACTGGTGCAGAATGACATGTCGAGTGGGTGATGTGGTCGAAATCGAAACCAGATGTAGAATTCCAATATGGCGGACGTTTGGGCGAATTCAATAGCATGTCATACCAGAGCCACGTATCACATTGCAGGGTGCTACCACTTGGTAAATTCACTGTCACGATTCCAGAGCCACATGCCACGTTACAGGGTGCAGTCACCTGGCGAAATCAATGTCATGATCGTGCCACATTGCAGGGTGTAAGAATTCCATCTGCCATATTGAAAATCGTTTTTCGCCATATTTTATTTTTTTTTGTTTTTAATGCAGTTTAGGCTTTGACGAGAGGCGGCTTTCGTATCGTCTCCGATACACTTGTTATCATTGTTTTTTTTCTGACATTTCCCGTGGACCTTGCAATAATTGACGTTATTTAGGCCACGTTAAATATGTCGATTATGATGACGATGATGATAACGATGACGATGACGATGATGATGAAACTTAAAACTCACTTTTTCTGTTCAGCATTTTATGTTTGTTAACCTTTTAGTCATTGATTTTACTCAGCGTTGACTCTGTAATGCACCTATGTCCTTTTTGTAATAGGCGCATCATAAATGTACGATGATGACGACGATGATGATGATGATGATGAAACATTACGTGGCTTCTCTGTTTTGAGACAGTGTATAATCACACGAGAAATATGACAGTGATTTGCCTCGTGGCAGAAGTCGAATTTGTTTTGCGTGCCGAAACCGAGGTCGACTGTTCGAAGGCGACGGACGCCAAGTAGCGGGGCGGAGACGGCGAAGGACGCCGCCCAGACGCCGGCGACGATGATCCACGCGTGGCGACTGGCCCGGTAGACACTGAAGCTGAGCGGACGTCTCACGGCCAGCAGCCGGTCGGCGCTTAAGACGGCAATCGTCAACACGCTCGACGACACTGCAACGCCTGTCAACATCGTTGACCACTGTCTCACACGATAACCCTATAGGAGAAGACTGGCACTAACCGTACAGGAGACACTCCCTGACATGGTTTGAGGATACGCGTACGCTAAAATAGAATACGTTAACGTACGTACGTATCTTTCGAACAAACAGAATACACGTTGATACGTTTCGTAGTTCGTATATACGCTAACATGAATTCACCTGGACCTATCTGCGATACGTGACGAGTAGAAGCACGAATAGGTGTTGTAAAGTGGTAAGAAACTGCCTGATTCAATGCAACTATTAACTGTTACATTTGGTACAGCGAGGAGGGGACTGGGCGGGGCTGCAGCCAGCCCAGGCCCCTCTTCGCTGTACCAAATGTAACAGTCCACCCATCAACGGCCAGTGTACCAAAACCGCAATGCTGTATAATGGTCCGTTGCTCTGCGATTTTATTTTGCCAATTAAATGGTTAACGTTTGACATACGTTCTCGATATACGGCATTTCTTGCGTCTAACGTTTCACTCTCTGTTTACGGTCGTCCATCGATTATGGCGCATATCATGCCTGAGCTTCAGGGCTCGTGACGTTGATTTTTGACCTTGAAATGATACGGCTGTGACTCAACCTGTAAATTTGTTTACGACTTCACTTTCTTGAGTTAGCCCAGAGCGAACAAACAGACTGCTAGAGTGCAGTGAGTAATACGACCTGCCGCTGGAACGGCCACCTATGGCTGTATGCATGCCATGTTATTATTATGATCACTGACGTCGCTATTAAATCATTGCAGCAGAGTGCTGCTATCATAAATATCGAAAACATGGATCCACGCGTGTGCGCGACTTTTGGTTACTGGCTAAAACCATTTATAATAAAAAATATTCCCGATTACTTGTATTTATTGATGTGTTTTGCTGCAGTATATTGTATCCTTCGAATGACTAATGCTGCACATTAGCTCCTGCTACTACAATGATAGTATATCTGACGTCGGCCATTATTTCCATTCCAGGTAGTAGCGTTTTACTTCATCCGCTCACCTGCTCTGTGATCTACCGTTACGTCAGCTTAGAATGTCACATCAACGCAAGCTGTCCTCAGTCAAATGTCGGCTACATTACAAATGTCGGCTACATTACACATGCTCATTATTTATTCAGCGCGTGTCAAGTCGCGTTGCGTTGACGCAGTGGCTGTTTTCTGACGTCGTGCACTTTAACGTTCTCAATAGTCAGATCTTTCTGACCTTCTGGCTAGTTACCGCCATCATGGGCTACATGCGTCTACAGTTAGTCGAAAAAATATATTGAAATGTAACTTAAGTAGTGACAAACCTTGCATGTAAGCGGTGATTTTGCACATATGAGATCCATATAACCAAGCCGTGTATACACGCTGGCTGACTGCCGTCGGCATGCACACCACCGTCACTGCATCAGACCAGCGCACGTAATAACGCGGTTACTACAGTCCAAAATAGCACAAGCACTACGAGTTATCGTCATTAAGTTGTACGTGAATGAAACAGAGAACAACATTGGTATCTGGAACGAATCTAGGAGATACCCCCCTGGAGACAACTCCCCCCGGAGACAACCCCCTACCGAAAATACCCCGGAGATAAAACCCCGCCCCGACTTGGGGTCCTGACTCTAACCGACCGACGACGTGGGGTTCTGACCCTAACGCTAACCCTAACCGACCCACGGGGCGGGGAATTATCTGAAAACTAGCACTAACCCCATTCCTGACCCTAACCAACCCACAACGTGCGGTCCCTACCCTAACCCTAACTCTAACTGATCCAAGGGGCGAAAATTATCTGAAAACTGACACTAACCCATATTCCTGAAACTAAGACTAACTAGTACTCGAGGGTCGGGGTTACCTCCGGGGGTATTTTCGGTAGGGAGTTATCTCGGGGGGTGGGGGGGAGTTGTCTCCCGGGGGGTTATCTCCAGTTACCATCTGGAACACGCGTAGTAGTAAATCGTTGCGGACTGCGTATGAGGCGGAAGTCGTATGCGCAGACTAATATGTCGGCATTTGACGGTTGACGACGATGTTGTGCATCCAAATTCTCATTGTAAGTCGGCGCAAAGCACCAGAAGGGCAATAAGCTTCCTCGTAAAAATTTATGCCTCCTCCACCAGTCTAGAATGGTCGGAGGTATAATGCTTTCTACCCAGATTTCTACCGTTCGTTGGTCCGTCCGTTCGTTTGTTACCAATCTTGAGAACACGATATTTTGAAACAAGGAGCTCAGCTATCGCAGAGAGACCGCTCGACGCATCGTGTCATTAGATATTTTGCGAAGTCACTCAAGGTCATTCGAAATGACACTGTTGAGGAGTAGGGCGTTTGTAAGTTCCTATTAGTATTCCATTGAAACTATGTATCTCGTACCGATTTTGAGATATTCAGCTTCAAAGAATGGCGTGACCTTGAAGCCAGGAGTAGGGGTCGTTCAAGTTAATTGAAAATGGCACCGTACGATAGATCATATAGGTCTACTACTTTCTGTTGGTCGGCCATGATTGTAAGTATAGCTCTATGTTGCACCATTTTCGAGTTACCTGACGTTGAATAATCGTGACCTTGAAATCTGGGTTATAGGTTGCTGAAGGTCAGTCAAACTGGTACCATTGGAAAACTTGGGTGCGGTTTCCTATTCGCTTTCCATAGTAACTATGGCCGTATATTTAACCGTTTATGAGATATTCAGCGTCAAACAATAGCGCAACCTTGAAAATTGGGTTAGGAGTTGTTCAAGGTCATTGAAAATGGCGCCGTTCGATAGATGATACACGACTTTCTATTGGTCCGCCATTGTAAATATAGCTCTATCTTGTACCGTTTTTGAGTTATTAGATGTTGAATAATATCGTGACCTTGAAATCTAGGTTAGAGGTCACTCAAGATCATTCAAACTGGTACTATTTGAAAGCTTAGGTGCTGTTTCCTATTCGCCTTCCATAGTAACTATGGCTCTATTTTGCATCATTTCCGATATAAAGCGAGATATTGGTCGAAAATCGTGATTTTTTCATATCCCCTTGCATCCGACGCCCCCGATAGGGGAGTCCCCGTCAGTATGTTGCCATCCAGTTTGGTATGGAAAAGCTAGAATGGTGCGGCTACCTGACAGTGAAAAAAACTTTGATGATCCGTTTCGACAGAACACCGGCGTGTCACCACGTGTGACACACAGACGGACGGACATCTTGTCACGGCATAGTCCCCGCTATGCATACGCGTCGCGCGGTAAAATGAACCGATTTTGCTGCAAATTGGCATAAGTGGACAACGGGGAAGGAGATGAAACAGTCAACCTTGCGACTCAGAAGGTCAAGGGTCAAGGTCATACTATGCCGAAGTTAGATTTAAACGCCTCGCGGAGGCATCATTCTCAACCTTCGGTCGATAGTTTATTCTGTACTTGCTCCTTCAGCTGCATGCGAACCCCACATCTGCGAATCACGCACAACCCCCACTTTTGGACAGGAACCCCCAGAGACACCACCAGTCCACCACCACCACACACTATAACCTTAACTCTAATCCTAACCCTAACCCTCAACTTAACCCTAACCGTAACTCTATCGGTATCCTAAGCCTAACCCTGGTGCTCCGGTGAGCTGGGTTTGCCTGGACACCGACATCCGTAGCCAGGCACGTATGAAGATGGATTAGATTTAATATGCATGCATCAATTTGCTAACCTAGAAAGACTGACTGAAAAGAAAACAACAACTATCACGCCGACTCTATGTAGACTGAAAGTACGTTACGTTTCAATAGTTTTTAACCATTTTTGAAATCATGATCTCACTACACATACACTGTAGTAGTAATACATGTTATTCCGAGACGGTGACTGAATTAGAGAAATACGGTAACAAATAAACACATATCCAGTACTTTGACGCCACTATTTTGCACAGAAAAATCAGTCATATTGTGCAATACATTTTACTATGTCTTAGTTAAACATGTGTATATCGGAGACGATAGGAAAAGCCGCCGCTCGTCCGCCTCGCCTGAGCCGAAACTGCAGTAGGAAAACAAGAAATACGTTCTGTAAAACGCGGGTATATCTGTCCTATTGCCGAAATTCTGTGAAAAACTGCTTCCCCGCGCAAAATTTCACTGAAATTTGGCAATAGGCTGCTGAGTTATGGCCAAAAGAACGATTTTCAATATAACGGCCGTCTGCCGTCTTGAATTTTAAAAATTTTCATATTTGGTCACGTGACTGTCATCGAGTTCAAAATCCAAATTTCATCAAAATCGGATGATTTTTCGATAAGATGGCGATTTGACGATTTTCAAGATGGTGGATGTCCGTCATCTTGAATTTTAGGGATTCAAGAATGGGTACTTTGAACAGCCCATGCAGGATTTCCTATTGGTTGTCAATAGAGACCATAGCTATGAATTGCTGAGTTTTTGAGAAGTCGCGTTTTTTTTGTGTACGCGTTTTGGTGACAGACAAACGGACAAACAGATGGACAGCACCAACGCGTAAAGACGCTCTCGCTATTGCGAGTGGCGGTTCAACAATGCGCGTAATGCGTATAGCGATCAGCATCAACATCTGCAGACACGCTTCGTTCTTCGTATCTTCTGGCTAAACACTAGTTGTACAAACTTGGACAACTTCCACTAGCCTATAAAAAGCTTGCGCGTCTTTTAACTTCTCAACAGTAAATGGTATAGCTGACAGTCTCAAAGGAGTACTGCTGTCTGCCGCTCATGTTTCTACCAGCTACGTTAGCTGAAGTCAGCCAAGAGCTTCTTAATAATAATAATAATAATAATAAGCACGACAATGTTTATGGTGCTGTCATCATGGCAGAGCCATTGCGAGAGTTCAACCGGTTCATTTGATGAATGTAGAATGGCGCCAAGCGGCCGCCGACCCAAGACCAAGCCAGACGACTTAGGCTGTGAGTCCGCCTGTACAGGCTGCCAGAAACTACACCCACCATCGCCATTTATTA
>Ga0209149_1001580_pt1 | contig 11752 bp, 10 predicted proteins | sample WorMetTyACAVOLI2_FD_187423 | JGI IMG/M metagenome (GOLD analysis project Ga0209149, IMG submission 187423) | Marine gutless worms symbiont microbial communities from Max Planck institute for Marine Microbiology, Germany - Olavius algarvensis... ...
AGACGTTTGTCTTGCACGACGACCTAGACCTCTGACCATTCCAGACTACTTACATCTGTTTTTAGCTTTTTTCTTTTAACCCCTGGGATCTTTACTACCAGGGGTATGAAAAAAAAATATAAAAAATAATAATAATAATAATGACATTTAAATAAACACTATACAGGGGTTGACTCCGTCAGAATTTCGCGAAGATGTTTGATAGTCATAAAACTAAAATGATTAGGCTACCGTGTGGAAGAAACTATGAGAGTATGTTAAGCCGTTTCGATAGAATACGGAACGTGACGGACGGACAAACAGACGGACAGAATTGCTATATCAATATCGCGCGATAAAAATGTAGTATATAAAACTAATAGAACAAAACAGCGATAGAATAGAAAGCACAACAGCTAATGTGAGCTTAGAAAAAGCCAGATTAGACTAAGTGAAGTCAAGTAAGTCAAGTAGCCTTTTAAAAACTGCTAAGCGTGACTATTATGCGCCATCTTTGAATGGTACACTACAATCAGACTTCAACCCCAAATTATCCAAAGGCCCAACTCCTTTTTAGACTCGAGCAGTGTATACTACATAACAGTGTTTTAGTTATATTTACCGTACTTATGAGAAAATGTATACAGTCATGAACAGTGCCAGAAGTTAAGTTATGATGCAAAAAATGGTCGCAGCTTACCAATGACAGTGACTTCTATATACTGAGAGCCAGGCACTAGTTCTCCGTCGGCAGGAAATGATATGTTGAGTGTACCGGACTAAGTTTCGCCAGGAGACAAACTTATGAACGTTGACGTACTGTACTCCGAAAGAATGCCTTCTGGCTGTCATAGCAAAAGCAATGTGTTCTTTGTTAACACCTTGTTACTAACTGAAATTAGAAAACTGCAAACGTCCGCCAAGGCTGACCGTATCCGCACATAATGGTTAATGTTAGCGTCACAACGCACTATATGGTAAGTGTCGCCATCTCGTGATTACACATGAAAACTGGCATGCTGGGAGATGCATCTGCCGGCAATGCCATACATTGCAATGTTAAACAATGTGAAAAATACCAATTTTGTCTAATCTGTTTAGCAACATACACTGAATATGAATGTTTTTTTCCTTTTACCGATCACTCTTTTACTGCTTAGCCTACATCGTATACTACAATTACCATTGCGACATGATTCCACTAGCATATTTACCTCCACCAGCAGCAGTCGACGAACTGCATCACCAGCGTTGCGATACACAACACTCACTTCAATTGGAATCTGACCGAGTCTTATAGGGACAACCCAGAAGTATGCTGAATTAGCATCTCTGCTGTTCACCTGCAAATTCATTCATTCATTTATTGCTAAAGGAAGAACCCGAAGGCCAATATCACCGATAAAATGCATGGACAAAAGAGTGAGCACAATAGTGATAACAGAAAAGACGTAATAGCATGCATAAGAACAATAATAAAGAAATGTTATTAGACATCTGAGTTCTCTGATCTCCTCTTACTCAAGTCTTTTAGCAATTACGCCTATCAAATACGTTGAAGTGAAATTAATACTGTCCGTGTACAAGTATGTATTCGGCAATGCAGATATATCACAGCAAGAAAATAAATGAATGTGATGAATATGATTTTATTCAACCAACTCGACAAAAACTTCTTAATGGTTTACGCTAAGCGCTACTAATTCCACTACTACGTCCAAGAAACATTCTGGAGACCGTTACAACAAGACTTGTACAGGCTCGAGAATTACCAGAACAGTATCAGAATAGTTTACGTAACAACTACAGACTGACCTTAACAGGTGCTGACACGGTTCGCTTCTGAGGCAGAACGACATTAGGAACACGAACTTTGAAGTAATCCGACTTTTTGAGGGTCACTGTTGCCTAATTAGACCACAGCATTATTTGATAAAAACAACAAATACAAAAATAATAAATAATGAAATGGAATTGCAAAACCGATATACTGACAACTTGATATACGCGATCAATTTGGCACGCATAATCTGCAAAATTTACCTGCAGAGAGCTGCTAAGGTAGTTGAAGACGGTGGCCTGCAGTGCAAATTCTTCACCACGCATTATAGAGTAAGGCAGCGTTAATGAAATAAAGAATGGCTTGAACGCCGTTATCTGTACATAAACTCATCGAGCTCAACGACAGTATGTATGAGTTCAGTGGAATTTGCTTGAAAACCTGCTACAATGCTGCACTGCTATATAACTACCAATAACAGTTATTGATGCATGACGTTACTTTCTTAGTAAGCACGTAAGGTGCAAATTAATACTGTAGATTCTCTAACGGGCCTCGGTCCACTTCGACAAACCCGAATTGCCTGATTAGGATCGAGTCAGACACGATCCACGTTCAAACTGAGTTGAATGCTGATGCGTATCGATGATGGACGTAAAATTTTATTCAACAAAATGTGTCCATGTTAAAATGAAAAGGCTGGCATTAGGCCTATATTCTCTTAATATAGTCAATCTAGGCTATGCTCGAGCAATCATTCTTTATTACGCCAGATGGCAGCACAAAAACAAGAAAAGCACAGCAGTAAAATGAAAAAATATACACAACTACAGAAGAAAATTTAAAAGAAAAACAAATCAAAATCAGAAATTAGAATACACTAGCAGAGCGAGCACAAACGGCCCGCTTAATATCTACGTTGCCGGTTTGCCCCGGAAACACATGATAGACTAAAAACAGTCTCTGGGCCTCATACAAATGCAGTCTGCAAACGACTCTCAGAACACTGTAAGCAAGTAGAATAGATCGGCACGCTAGCAAATAATCTTGTTTCAAGAAGATGTCCTTCGAGTTGTCGATCCACTGATTTCACGAAGATCTCGTCGTCGTCGCCGACATTCAATTGTTCACAGTTCGTCACCAGGAGACAATCCTTCTTGTGAACGAATCAAGAATGTCGCAATACGAACTGACGATCTTCTTCACCCGCGGACGGTAAGATGACGTTCGTCTGACTGCCGGCAACTTCACTTCGAGCCCGGTTCAGCACGAATCTTGTCTTCATCGTCACTCTCTATATTATAGTCTGATCTAACTATCAGACCTACATTCACAGACTTTTTTGAAGTCTTACTTAACTGCAGGTGCGTTTACCACCGTAAAATGTTAATTGAGATCACAACATTCAACTTGGTTGATCGAACTTCAACTCTTCCTCACTGGTCGACGTCATGACATCATCGATCAACCTCGATGCTTATTGGTCAATTGTCTCACGGCTATTAGACGCCGTTAATTCGATCGTTCAATATGTAAATATGAACGGACGTCAATTGTATAATGTATATCTTCAGTACATCAACAATGAATAAAATCCCGATCACAGTGACTGTCCTTCAACGCAAAGCAAGCACGCGGCCAAAAGGCTTCCTATTGGTGCCAACAATTAAAGGAGACATTAAATTCTATACAGTTTAACTAAGCCAGCCTGTGCTAACTTAAGTAATATAATGAAAATATAGGTGGGCAAAACTACATCTTTACACAAAAACTTAGCTATCGCAAACTGATCGCGCGTAAGCTGCACAGACAATACGTCAGGGCATCTATAGGTTTAAAACCATGACCTTGAAATCGAAGTCAAAAGCCACTCAAGGTCACTGGAAACGGAACCACTGGATAGATCATACACGACTTACTATTAGTCGAGTTATTTGACGTTGAATATTATCGTGACCTTGAAATGTGGGTTAGAGGTCACTCAAGATCACTAGAAATGGTGGTACCTTTTGAAAGCTTGGGTATTGTTTCCTATTCGCCTTCCATAGTAACTATGGCCGTATCTTTAGCCATTTCGCATCAAGGAATGGCCTGACCTTAAAATTTGGGTTTCGAGTCGTTCAAGGTCACTTAAAATGACGCGGTTCAATAGACCATGTACGACTTTCTATAGGTTTGCCATTGTAACTTTAGCTCCATCTTGTACCATTTTCGAGTTATCTGACGTCGAATAACATCGTGACCTTGAAATTTGGCTTACAGATCACTCAAGGTCATTGAATCTGGTGCCACTCGAAAGCTTCGGTGCGGTTTCCTATTCGCCTTCTATAGTAACTATGGCTGTATCTGTAGCTGTCTGTGAGATATTTAGCGTTAAAGAATGGTCTGACCTTGAAAACAGGGTTAGGGTTCGTTCAAGATCATTGGAAATGGCACCATTTGATAGATCGCATAGGAGTTCCTATTCACCTTCCATAGCAATTATGACGTTGTTGTATCGTCTGCGAGATATAGCAACTTATTGCTCGAAAGTCGCGAGTTTTTGTTATACCCCACCTGTATTTAGCGTCCCCGCAGGGGGTGACCCCGTCGGAATTTTGTGAAGATGTTTGATGCTGATAAAACTAGAATGATTGGGCTACCGTACGGTGAAAAAAAACTATCATAAAATGTTAAGCCGTTTTCATTTAATACCGGAACGTTACGGACGGACAGACGGACGGACGGACAGACAGATTTGCTATCTCAATGTCGCGCGTCGGTGTGCTGACGCGCGACAAAAATGTATAGTCAGTGTATACTGTAGTTTATTTTGAAAGTAATCTGCTAGAACAGTGTTAACTCGTAGCAAAATTGCTTCACTCATATAAAATAGATAACATCAATGTTTTAGTAGTGTGAGTTATACACAGTAGAAAAACTGGCTTCGAAAATACCACTCCAACAATCTTCAATGATTTCCGCGGAAAATGGGAGTCCAATCAAGGGCCACCAGCCAACCCATGATTGTGAAGCTATAAAATGGTTGTTAAAACGGGTACATATAAATACACTTACTTACTTACTTACTTACTTACATGTGTGAGACAGTATCCAAGTTTACAGCATTCAATGAATATCGACCTCTGCACGTTCTGGCGCGACCCCAAGACCGACATCTGAGTGGACGGCAAACGCGCTCAAAACCCACGACGTGATTGTGTCTGGAATTGTTGCCGTCATTATTGTCTGACCGTCAGCGCTGCATAGACACAATAAGTTTAAACTACTCCTATACAATGTACGACAGTTAAAATACACCGAACGCTATCCTCCCAATGTATATCTAGGTCACCGTCCACCAGCGCGATACGCGCTGGCCTCATACGCCCAGCTTCGCCACGGCCGATACATTGCTATACGGCCGTTGCTATATGCTGACAACAGCAAGTCTTTGTATATCTATACATATACGGCCAAAATTCATGCCCAGGCACGAAAGCACATGGCAACCGTCATCAAGGCGGATTTCAAGTCCAAAAATGGGCGTTGCCCCGATTTTCGACATCTCGAAAACGGTACTTAAAGTGCACCAATCGCCAAAACAAAAATCCCTGTTTCCCTCCATATCTTTTCAAGTCCCCCTAGCCTATTTTCATCCTCCTCGAGGATCGGTTAGGGTTGGTATTTTTCAAAGTTGTTTCTTCCTTATACGTGATCTTACGGTCACGTGACTTACACCATTGGCTATCGCTTGTCAGCCCGGATTCAGAGAAGTGCTACATGTCTAGGTCCAGCCTTAAGCTTGGCCCAGGAAATGCATATTAATGATCTTAGGCCGCTAGGCTAGTTCCCCCTTCCGCCCCTCGCGTTGCCTAGCAACGTGCCTAGCTACCGCAAGCGTCTAAAAGCTTCTCCCGGCTTACAGAGGTCACTTCTTCTTGGGATCTCGTCGTGTTAACTTCGTGTTGGAGCTTCTACGAGTTTCTGTCGTGTGCGCATCGTATCCTGCGTGTTTTATCGTTGTAAAGTAAAGTTTGACGCGCGATTTCGTCGCGAATTGAAGAGTTTTTCGTCGAAAAGTGTCCGAAAATAAATTAAATCATTAAATCAAAGTTATTGTACCGGAAGTAGTCAACGTCAGTCGTCGACGTCAGCGATAGTCAACGAGAGGCTTGATACGTGTTAGCCTCAAGTGTTATCGACACCGTCGCGTGTTATCGACTTGGATTACTATCGTCGTTGTTCATCAACGTTGTGCGTCGTAGTTGGCAGACACCGTTGGTGTCTGTCAGCCTTGTTCGTCGACACTGTCGGCCACGTTGTTGGCCTATTAGTGTTGTCAGTGGCGAAGATCTGTTGTTGTGTCGACGTTACCTTGACCGATCACCGGTCAGTCTTTCATCTTCTATCAGAATGGCCGACCCTAGATTAGGAGACACTGCACGCACTTTACACTCCACGCCGACAGTGGCTACGTCAAGTTCCGTCTTGACGCCTGGGTCCGCCACTAAGTTTCTGTCAGTTCTCGATCTGATGCCTCCGCTATGGTCCAGTTCAGCATTGACTTAAGGGAACTAGAAGCGGTTAACGCCCTGAACACTCTGAGTAAGCATACTGAGACCCATATGTTGGACACCCAGGCCATTACGCATGCATTATCAACGGACTCGGAGGTTACCTTCCGTAAAGTTATAGGGTCTGCCGAAATTCTGCCGTCTAGACCAGGGATTAACCCATTTGAGGACACTAGGTCCATGTATGCATCGTCGGACGTAAGTTGTATACAGCAGTCGCCTACAGCCGTGACCAGTCCGTCTGTCATTGCGCGCACGCTTATTCCACCTGGGCCGGTGCCTTCCTCCTCTTACATCTTCGGCTTACAGCCCACACCTGGATCAACATACCACCATACGCAAGACCCTAAGCTTTTTATGGACGCCCGCTCAGCGTAGCTTGAGCGTAGTCCATGTTATATTTTGCCAATGTTTTTTATACTTTTTTATGGCCGCCTTATTCTCCGGCCCTGGTTAACGGAAGTTCGCGAAAGTTTTACACGTGATGGACCTTGAGTGTAATTAGAGAAGTTACTACTTGGATTTTTTCCTGGTCATCCTTAAACTAAAGGGTGGGCCAAACAGTGACGAAATTTGGCGTATTTTCAGACCCCACCCGCAAACTTTCTGCTCTCACGCCCGAACGCGGCAGAATATTGTAATTTTGAAAAAATGTTAAGTACAGATGGTTGCTCTACACGTAATGCCACGTTTGGTGAACTTTGGCCTACAAACCCCTGAGATCCACGCGCCACAAAATTCTTTAAAAATGACACGCGTGAATAGCCTGCGACATGTCTTATTTCCGTTCGCTACATGCCAGCACGACCACGCCCGAACACCGTACGATACGGTAATTGTCTGTCCAATGCTAGGCCGCAATCCTTTAACCCCTTGGCCCCTTAAACTTGACCCCTTAACCCCAATCCCTTAACCACTTAACCCCTTAACCCCAATCCCTTAACCTTAACCCCTCATTTTTGCTGTTTTGACTGTCTTTTGACTGTTTTTCACTGTTTTTGACGATTGGTACACTGTTGGTACAGTCTTAGTAGACATGTGACGACTGGTACACCAGTGGTCATTTTTGCTGTTTTATATTCATCTTTATTCACCGAAAACGGTAGGAATTTGCAAATTATACAGTTATACCAAAATAGTTTTGACTGTCTTTTGACTGTTTTTGACTATTTTTGACGATTGGTACACTGTTGGTACAGTCTTGGTAGACATGTGACGGTTGGTACACAAATGGTCATTTTTGCTGTTTTGACTGTCTTTTGACTTTTTTTTGACTGTTTTTGACGATTGGTACATTGTTGGTACACTGTTGGTACAGTCTTGGTAGACATGTGACGATTGGTACACCAATGGTCATTTTTGCTGTTTTGACTGTCTTTTGACTGTTTTTGACTATATTTGACGATTGGTACATTGTTGGTACAATGGTTTTGAGTGTTTTTGACGATTGGTATAGTGTACGAATCGTCAAAAACAGTCAAAAGACAGTCAAACAGCAAAAAAATGACCATTAGTGTACAAATCGTCACATGTCTAAAAAGAGTCCGCCGAATACACAAAGCCGCGCAAACGCCGCTACCTCGCGAGACCTCCATCACATGTGCCTGGGCAGTGGCCACAGCCCGTCGCCCGTGAGCAGGGCTGACTATATGTGTCTACATGGATGTCCATGCGCCTGGCTCCCGTTCGCTGCCGCGTGCTGCTACACTCTCTTCTACCTACTGATGATGCCTGCAGCTCGTCTAGTCTGTCAACGACCGTCATCAAATTTTTTATATTTTCGGACCCCACTCGCAAACTTTCTGCTCTCCCGCCCGAACTCCGTATAATACGGTAATTCTAAAAAAACTACTTTGCTGCACTCGGCTAAATGTACGCGTTCACTCTTCCAAGGTCGAACTGGCTGCGGCGGGCGTCCATCCGGTTGGCATGATATCGTCACATGCCAGCGTCTAGTTTACTTTAAAGTGCCATCGGACGCATACAGCGCAGTTCCTGCACCCCCAATTTATTGATATCCACATTATAAGCGTATTCAACTTTCCTTGTCTCTTCACTTTTGCTTACTTTAGGCCTATTTGCTTTTAAATAACTGCGACGAAAATGACGCGAAACACAAGGCATTTTTCTGTTGGCTCTGAAAAAAGCCGGTGCCTCTGAAAACAGCCGGTTTTATTTTAGCAGATATTTAAATTGACGTCCTTTCACCTTCACGCATGCGCATAACCGCTTTATCCATTGACCAGCACTGGCAGCAGCTTCGTTGAGGACATTTTGTGATATGCTTCCCTATGTGTCAATGAGGCGCTGCTTCAAGTCGCCGGTGTCGCGTGGAATAACACATTTGTGGTGGGACATATGATACGTGTTGTTGCAAATTTCTTGCTGAGTCCAGGAGTAAAAGATTGTTGAAAATCTGTCAACATTTGCCTAAGAATAGACCTGTGTGTTTTTGACTCACGGTGTACCTATTGCTAGCGCGATTGAATGGTCTATGCAGCAGCCGCTATATAGACTGGGTATGCAGTAGCAGCGCATAGGGGTAAAAGTTATTAGATAACGCCCAGTCGTGCTTGCGTATAGGTGTTGCCGCTAAGCGAAAGCAAGGTGATGATTAGCGCCTGTCTTTAAAATACCGAGCTGCGAAGTGTCGGTTCGCTATAGCGGAACAGGATGTCTGACGGCACCCGATCTATGCGTCTGCAGAAAGTTGACGAGATCAGCGAACGCAGCCACGTCGACGAGCTGCCCGACCACGTCCTGTGGGAACTGGGGGGTCAGCTCAGCGACGATAAAGGCAGGAAGTCGTACTGGCGATTGTTGGCCTGCGAGCTGAACCTCGACAAGGACGAAATCGACCGGATTCGATCGAATCCCACCGAGAACCCCGTATACGAAGTGATCCGATCCTGGAGCAAGCAGCGTGAAAGCACCATCCGCGTGCTGAAGAATGTTTGTCGTGACGTTTTGAAGCGCCCCGACCTTGTAGAAACGATCGACAAAGCCAGACGAAGTTAGTAGAAAATATTTATATCCAATAAAAATAGTACTGCAAGCAGGGGTGGTTATAGACGAATTAGACGACGTTTTTTATTGGGGGGCTGTGTTGGCCCCGTCATTCACATTGTCGGTACGGGAATACGGTAAATGAACGTAAGTATCACTGTATTATCACACTAATTATGCAAAAAAATTCCAATAGAAGCTGCAACGTTTTCTTAAATTATACGTTAATTTTGGCTTTTTCCAACACGACATAGAGTAACATCCATTTGACTTTTGCTCGCCTGTCTGCGCTTCTTGCTGCTGGTGAAATTAGGAAACGTCGTCTCGGTTCGGACGAGAAGCGACTCGATAAAGAAGGATGTATATACACCGTGTATCAAAAAAATATATGACTACATTGTCAACGATAAGTTGAACTATAATTGTCCGTTAACAACGTACGAGTTTGGCACAGTTATTACCAAGAGTATAGGCCATCGACAGATGTTTTTATTTTCCCACCACACCTATTTCGAGCACTTACCATCGCATTTTACCTTGGGAAATTGTCGAGACCTAAATATTAGTAACGAGAACTTAGCTATCGCAAACAGATCGCGCGTCAGCTGCGCACACTATATCGAGGGTATCAATAGTAACCCCGTGACCTTGTAATCTAGGTTAAGGGTCACTCAAGGTCATTGGAAACGGAACCATTGAATAGGTCATACACGACTTACTATTAGTCGATTTATTTGACGGTAAATATTATCGTGACCTTGAAATGTGGGTTAGAAGTCACTCAAGATCATCGAAAATGGTACCACTCGAAAGCCTCGATACCGTTTCCTATTCACATTCCATAGTAACTATGGCCGTATCTTTAGCTATTTCGGAGATATTCAACGTGAAAGAATGGCGTGATGGACCTTGAGATCTGGGTTTGGGGTCGTTCAAGGTCATTTGAAAATGGAACGCAACGGACAGACGGACGGGCAGAATTGCTATATCAATATCGCGCGTCAGTATGCTGACGCGCGATAAAAAAATAAACAAAATCATGAAAATTTCACAGGAAGATTGAATTCTGATTAAAAACCTCTATCTGTCAAAACGGTATGGTGCAGGAAGGCTGTTGAGTGATTTTCCTGACAAGAGTTAGAAACTTGGAAACATCGACAAGTCTGCTAAAGAGAATCCACAAGACGAGTAAAATTATTGTCTGGCAACCATGGGCAGCTGCAGACCGCGTTCGTCGCGCAGCAGTAGAGGGCTTCATGCTCAGTCAGTAGGACAAGCCAAAAAGCCATCAATCAGCTCGCGAGATTTCGCATGAAACTGCCATTCTCCGTTCAAGTATGCACAGGATAATTTACCGTGATCTCCAGCTCAAATGTTTCAAACAATGTCGTGCTCAGCTGTTGTCTGAAGCCAATCGCATATCCCATCTCACTCGCTGATAAACAACCTTATTGTTTGCAATTTGTTATTGTTCTATTGTAAGCCGTAAGTTGAGTAATAAGTAAGTAAAATAATTAAAATATGGTGACAGTTTTGCAGTTAATATTCTACTATTGTGGAATTGAGAAAAAAAATCAGCAATTTAAGGCTAAATTCATGATATTTACCATTATCGACAGTTTCCCAAGGTAAAGTAGCTGCACTAAATAGGTGAGGTGGGACATAGTCTCGACATAGTGCGTTCTACAAATTGCTATGAATGAATGAATAAATGGATGGATGGATGGATGGATGGATGGATGGATGGATGGATGGATGGATGGATGAATGGATGAATGAATGAATGAATGAATGAAATTAAAAATACCTGTCGATGTCCTATAGTCTTTGAAATAATTATGCCAAAAATCTTTATAAACGGACAATGCTAGTTCAACTTATAATCGAAAACGTGGTCACTTGAGACACAATGTGTAGGCCTATGTGCTGTCAACAACCCGCGGACACTCTGGTCACAGGTGTTGATAGTTTGATGTTATGTGGACAGTTTTACAGACATTAAAAATCGACAGTATATCTGTTAAACAGTTCACTGACTTTTTGTCCCATGCCTTCAGCATTTGTGACCAGACTGAAGAACGATGTGCATCCGCCTCAACCGGACGTTCCCTGGATACCACAAATCTGCTGATACTTAAAGGCGTTTCCTGCCACCTTTCGGCCAGCCAACTTTTCGAACAGAACCCTTCGCACGATCAAACCACCGTTTTAGTACGGAACGCGTCTTGACTGGGCGTGCTTCATACAAGCGGGTATATTTATTTTATTACCGGCAGGCCTGCGCGTAGCGCAGGCCTGCCGGTAATAATGTTTTTACTCACTGGCCCAAAAATGGGTTTTTCGCCCCGCAGGGGCGACACGTTGCCCCGATAAACGTGAAAGTTGGCACTCCCCCGTGCCAACTTTCACGTTTATCGGGGAAAAATGTGGG
>Ga0209149_1001581_pt1 | contig 11748 bp, 11 predicted proteins | sample WorMetTyACAVOLI2_FD_187423 | JGI IMG/M metagenome (GOLD analysis project Ga0209149, IMG submission 187423) | Marine gutless worms symbiont microbial communities from Max Planck institute for Marine Microbiology, Germany - Olavius algarvensis... ...
TTGCCGTCCACCCCACCCTGAAAATACTTTATGGAACAGCCCTTAGCCTCGAGCGCCACACCACCCAAATATCAAAAATTAAACATGGTTAATCTGTTCAATGTTCTGCTGCTGAATGTGCCTTTTCTGTTTGAACTGCACCAAATTTGGTCAGTTGAATCTCACGAAAATCGTCAAAATTGTTGCCACCAGATGTCAATTCCCCATACATGTACGGCTGTTGATTCGTCTGTGTTGATGGCTGTGTTGCCTCTAGAAACCAGTCGTCAAGATGCAGCAGCAGAACGTGGTCGTAACTGGCGGGGTTCAGCCAGTGTACGTCAGTCAAGCCCCTGCCGTCGTCAACTCGTACAACGCAGGACAGTCGAAAATCATCGGCATCCTGCTCATAGTCGCCGGCTGCCTCAGCGTCGTCTTCAACATCGTTGACATCGCCATTGGTACCCAGGACAAGTGGACAAGGCTCTACTTTTATGATACCTTCAAATACTCGTTGTCGCATACGTCCAACGGCGTTGTGGCTCACGGATTCTGGTGCGGCGCCATGGTCAGTCCTCTATTTCATTTCTGTTCCGATCAGCTATGCCAGACCGCTAGCTAACTGTAGGACATCCCACCCATACTGTACATTTCCCCCTCAGACATATTCGCCGGACGTTTCCCTTCCCTCAGGTTCCCCCTTCCACCACCACCACCACCACCACCATCCGCCAATGTACATACTCTTGACCCTAACCGTCACACGACTCGGGGTCCTGACCCTAACCCTAACCCTAACCGACCCACGGGGCGGGAATTATCTGAAAACTGAGTACTGACAATGACCGATATTTCTGACCGTAACCACTATCAGTGTTGTACACGATACGGCAGATCGCTTTATATTGTAGATTGGCGGACGGTGGTGGTGGAAGCGGGAAATGTCCTGCACCATGTAAAAAAGGAGGGGAATTGGTTGGAAAAGGGGAATGTGTCCAGATGTCCAGGTGGAAATGTCCGGATCCCCTAGCTATAGCCGGCGTGTCCGTCTGTCTGTCTATTACACGTTGATATTGACTCAAAGCTAATGACCGTAGGATCACCAGGTTGCATCGCCGGGTAGACCAGGGACTCGTACTTTTTGCTACCAACTGTCACATTATAGGTCCCAGGGGAACCCCCTCCACCCCCTTGCAGGCGCTTCAGACAAGACAAGCGTGGGTAAAAGCGAAATACGCACATTTTAGTCAAATAACTCGTTATATCTCAGAAACGATAGAAGACTGGCATTTACGATGGAGGACTAATAGGAAGTGAGTTGAGCCTGATGCCGTTGTCCTTCCGTTGGTTGGTCGTCTGAAATGACACTGTGTCGCAGGGTTTGTTAAACCCAGTTTATCCCAAACGGAGTTACTTTACTTTCTTTGTTTATATAATTTAATCAAACATCTGTTCGGCGATAAGTTGGACTAGAATTGTCCATTTACAACAATTTTTGGCACACTTATTACCAAGATTCTAGGCCATAGACAAGTTTGTTAATTTCCCGTCTTACCTATTCAGTGCACCTACTTTACCTTGGAAAACTGTGAAGACCTAATTATCACTAAAAATTAAACAAAATCATGAAAATGTCAGAGGAAGATGCGATTTTGATTGAAAATCTCTATCTGTCAAAGCAGTATGGTGCAAGAAGGCTGTTGAGTGAATTTCCCGACAAGGGTTCGAAACTGGCAAGCTCCGACAGTCTGTTGAAGAGAATCCTCAAGACGGGTACAATGTTCGGCAATCAGGCAGCGGCAGAGCGCGTTCGTCGCATATAATAGCTGTGGAGGACCTCGTACTCAGTCAGGAACAGGAAGACAAACCAAAAAGGTACCGATAACTCGTGCGATTTCGCATGACAGTGCCATTCTTCCTTCAAGCGTGCACATGATAATTCACCTTGACCTCCAACTCAAATGCTTCAAACAACGTCGTGCTAAGCTATTGTCTGAAGCCAATCGCATCTCCCGTCTCAGTCGCTGATAACCTTGTCGTCTACATTAAATCTTGTTATTGTTCTTTATAAACCATACGTTGGATAAATAAGTAAGTAAAGTAATATAGTGACAGTTTTGCAGTTAATATCCTATTACTGTAGCATTAGAAAAATCAGCTATTTAATGCTAAATTCATGACATTTAGGTCTCGAAAGTTTCTCACTAAGATGTAAGGTGGAAAATAAAAACATCTGTTGATGGCCTATAGGCTTATTAATCAGTGTGCCAAAAGTTTTTGTAAACGGACAGTTCTGCTCCAACTTATCGTCAAAGACGTGCATGGTCACGTGTTTTTTTATCGCGCATCAGCATACTGACGCGCGATATTGATGTAGCAATTCTGTCTGTCCGTCTGTCTGTCTGTCCGTCTGTCTGTCTGTCCGTCACATTCCGGTATTCTGTGGAAACGGCTTAACATGTTGTCACAATTTCTTCACCACACTGTAGCCCAGTCATTCTAGTATTATGAGTATCAAACATTTCCGACGGAGTCATCCGTACGGGGGAAAAATACAGGTGGGTATAAAAATTTTGCGATTTTCGACCAATAACTCGCTATATCTCGCAAACTACACAAGATAACGCCATAGTTACTATGAAACGCTAATAGGAACTCGTACGTGATCTATCAAATGGAGCCATTTCCAATGACCTTGAACGAACCCTAACCTGGTTTTCAAGGTCACACCATTCTTTGACGCTGAATATCTCACAAACGCCTACAGATACGGCCATAGTTACTATAGAAGGCGAATAGGAAACCGCACCAAAGCTTTCGAATGGCACCAGTTTCAATGACCTTGAGTGACCTCTAAGCCAGATTTCAAGGTCACGATATTATTCAACGTCAAATAACTCGCAATCTGTACAAGACACAGCTATTACAATGGCAGACTAATAGAAAGTCATACATGGTCTGTCGAACTGCGCCATTTTTAATGACCTTGAACGACCCCAAACCCAGATTTCAAGGTCAGGCCATTATTTGACGCTGAATATCTCCGAAATGGCTAAAAATACGGCCATAGTTACTATGGAAGGCAAATAGATAACCGCACTCAAGCTTTCAAATGGTACCAGTTTCAATGACCTTGAGTGACCTCTAACCCACATTTCAAGATCACGATAATATTCGACGTCAAATAACTCGAGTAATAGTAAGTTGTGTATGATCTATCCAATGGTTCCGTTGCCAGTGACCTTAAGTGACCTTTAACCTAGATTTGAAGGTCACGGGGTTATTATAGATGTCCTCGACGTATTGTGTGCGCAGCTGACGCGCGATCTGTTTGCGATAGCTAAGTTCTTGATTATGAGTATCAAACATTTCTTGATGGAACACAGTGTAGTTTCAGTGTCAGTGACTTAATGCGGTGTTGCGTTTGTTTAGCAACACAGTGTTCGGTTTGCTGTATTTTCGCTTATAATTTTATTACAACTTTGTATTTATTTATTGAGTCGTTCGGCTTTCATGTAGGACATTTCCCCCTGGACATTGCCCTTCGGATATATTCGTCCACCCGGACATTTCCCCCGCCGGACAATTTCCCTCTCCACCTAGTACATCCCCCCGGCTGTTAAAGCGAAAATTTGAAGGCAGGCACTAACCCGTACTCCTGACCCTAACCGACCCACGACGTGGGGTGTTGACCCTCACCGGGCGATGAGGCGGGGAAGTTTTAGAAAACTGACACTAACCCATATTCCTGACCCTAACAGCTTTTGTACACGATAACGGTAGATCGCTTTATATATTGCAGATTGGCGGATGGTGGTGGTGGAAAAGGGAAATGTCTTACACCATGTAAAAAGGGAGGGGGATTGTCCGGGGGGGGACATGACCGGAGGAATATGTCCGGATCCCTTCGGCTTTTAGAGCTGCAAGTATGTTTAACTAACCCTTTAGACTCCAAAGGGTTAGTGCCACATCGAACAAGAGCTCAAAGTAACTTGACAAAAAGCGCTTCACGGGGGGCCCATTCCCCGGTTAGGGGTCACCCCAGGGGGTCGAAATTTGTACCATTGAATTCCTGGGGTAGGGTTTCCTATTAGTGTTCCATAGTAACTATAGGCCTAGGATGCACCGTTTGGCCACAGTGCACGCGCGTGACAACCAACGACGTGGACACAGCCTATCTCAATAGGCGCCTCTTTTACTAAAGTGAGGCGCTTAATAATACGAAGTTGGTACACTGGCCGTTGATGGGTGAGCTGTTACATTTGGTACAGCCAGGAGGTGCCTGGGCGGGCTACGGCCCCGCCCAGTCCCTTCCTCGCTGTACCAAATGTAACAGTGCACCCATCAACGGCCAGTGTACCAATCACTGTATTGCTATCTGATGGTCCGTTGCTCTGCGGTTTTAATGTGGGCATTAGAGGGTTAAGTTCTATTAGTGTTTCATTCTAGTTCAAAATTGGTGAATGCTATGACACAGTGTGTAGGCTGATGTCGGTTGTAGATCATCATCGCTGGAGGATTCGGCATCGGAGCAGCTGGCAACAGAACCAGATGCATGGTGCGTATAATTATTAAAACGAGAAGCTCAGTTGTCGCGGAGAAACCGCGCGACGCTTAATGCTTAATTAACGTTACTAATAGTTAGAAATGTTCTACGCTCAAAAACCACCAATAGTCGACCGTTTTAGGCCACAGCGTGTATACGTAATCGCCGTTGCACTGTGTGTTAACTTTTTAATGGGCACAGGGAATTATAGTGCACATCGAATAATATGAAGTTGGTACACTGGCCGTTGATGGCTGGGCTGTTACATTTGGTACAGCGAGGAGGGGCCTGGGCGGGCTGGGGCCCCGCCCAGTCACCTCCTCGCTGTACCAAATGTAACAGCCCACCCATCAACGGCCAGTGTACCAACTTCATATTAGGCTATTCGATGTGCACTATAATTCCCTGTGCCCATTAAAGGGTTAAACTGAGTAGTCGTTATAGCTGGATCGCTCGACACGACGCCAGCATTCTTTCTTGTGACAACGTACGATTTAGCGTGCAACGCCTATACAATACAGTATATGCCCACGACTAGGCTACTTTGTATAGCGCCGAGGTAACTGAAGTGTTATGGACTAGGCGCAACGTTGAATACCATGCACGCTGCTAGGGCAACATTGCTCGCAAGTCGCAACTTGTTTACCTATTGTTGTAGCCTACACAGTACGTACCCAGCAGCACGCTGCCTGTATGGGCATTGTAGGCCTACCTGTTCACAGGTATTGTATGTGGATCTATGTGGCAGAACGTTTCCAGTTACCTGCATGGGCACACGTCTAGGCGTGTCTGGTTTTTGTTCGGTCGGCGGATATATAGGCCTAGCTGCCTATGTGTGCCGCGGGCTGGTTACAGTTACACCCAGTTTCACAACTCCTGCTGTGACAAGTAGCCCCAAATATAGTAGATCGGTCGCTGACTCCGCCCACTTTCATGAAATCGCAGCGGACGGTGCTGCCTCTAGCGGCTGGAAGGACTCACTATACACCGTCCACATACAGCGTAGGCGAAGTGTGCTACTGCACGCTGCAATGAGAGATTTAACGATCGCAAATTCGTTTCCATTGCATCTTTGTATATTAGTAGTTTTCTACTTTTATCTATAGGTCTATCCCTAACACAAAAAGGCTGATATTACTTTTGCAGCACATTGCCATAACGTCAATGTGCTCCTAAGTAATATTAGCCTTTTTGATTTTTGCTGTTTTAGTTCTGCGAGTTAATGACTGTCGTCCTTACACACCTTTTTAAACTGTTAAGTTTTTTCCATTAATATTTGCTGTTTTTTACTCGTTTATCGTTACCTTATCACATGTAAGATTCTGCGATAGCGCTTTTGAAAACCTCATCAGGCTCAATACATGCTGTAGTACACCAAATTTTGTCAAAATCCAACAATAGGCTATTTTCACTGGTATATGGTAATTTAAAAACTTTCAAAATGGCGGCCGTCCGCCTTCTTGAATTTAGAGAACTTGCAGTTTTTATCATGTGGCCTTTGTCGGCATGCCGCCATCTTGAACTCCAAAAATTTCAATTTTTGGTGACGTGACTGTAACCGGGTTCAATATCTGATGTAGTGTACAAAACTTCATCAAAATCGGATAATTTTTCACTGAGATATGGCGATTTAACGATTTTCAAAATGGCGGCCGTCCGCCATCTTGAATTTTACACATTTGCATTTTTCCCGTAGCCCTTGTCAGCATGCCGTTCTGCTTTCTCATACAAAAAAATTTCGCTGAAATCGGACAATCGGTTAATGAGTAATGGCCAAAATGCGATTTTCAAGATGGCGGCAGTCGCCATCTTGAATTTCAAAAATTGCAATTTTTGGTCACGTGACTGTAATCGGGTTCAATATCTGATGCAGTGTTCCAAATTTCATCAAAATGGGACGATTTTTCACTGATATATGGCAATTTAACGATTTTCAAAATGGCGGCCGTCCGCCATGTTGGAATTTAAAAATGTGCAGTTTTGTCATGTAGCCCTTGTCGACCTGTCGTTCTGCTTCCTCATACAAAATTTTGCTGAAATCGGACAATCGGTCAATAATTTATGGCCAAAAAAGCGATTTTCCAGATGGCTCCCGCCGCCATCTTGAATTTTAAAAAATTTAATTTTTTTTCACGCGACTCTAACCGGGTTCAATATCTGATGTAGCGTACCAAATTTCATCAAAATCGGACAATTTTTCACTGAGATATGGCGATTTTACGTAGCCTACTGTCCACGGCCGCTCGTAACAGTCCCTCCAGTTGCTAGGTGTCGCCACCGTTCAATTGATTTCAGCCGGCAGGCTGGAAAGTGGGCGGAGTCAGCGATATTGTCCGATCTACTATATTTGGCAGCCCCGCTGTCGCAGAAAGGCCGCATGGTGCTTCGTGTCTGTCAGTAGTTAGCTTCAATAATAAAATGCGAGCGCAATCTTTTCTATTGTTATGCCCCCGGCCGTAGGATCGGGGGCAATAAAGGTAAAGGTAAAGGTAAAGGTCTGGACACCTGCTATAGCGCCACTTACATGAGTCAGACTCATGACCAGCAGCGCTTTACAATCTCGGAAGTGGCAGCTGATTGGCATGAGCCAATGGTGCCGCAGCGCATTACTGCAGCGCTCTTTGTCTTACTCACGTATTTCATTATCGCCCAGAAAGTAGTCAATTACGTCAGTGTTATTCCTTAACTTCCGCATTGGCAAATGAGACACTCAGTTTTACTCACAAGTCTTAGTTAACGTTAAAAGTCGAGAAAAGATGACAAAATGTCCAGAAAATATCGCTATTTCACTTGTTACCCATATGATATCAATATATCGAAAACAAGAAGCTCAGCTGTCGCAGACGGACCGCTCGACGCTTCGTGTCATTGAACATTATTGCTAAGTCGCTCAACGTCACTCAAGATTATTCGCAATAACACTGTTGAATAGGGCGTGTGTAAGTCCCTATTAGTATTTCATTGAAACTATGTCTGTATGTCGTAGTCGTACAATTTCTGAGATATTCAGCGTTAAAGAACGGCGTGATCTTATAACTGGTGGTAGGGGTCATTCAAGGTCACTGAAAATGGCGCCGTGAAATAGATCACGTACGACTTTCTGTTGGTCGGAATTTGTAAGTATAGCTGCATGTTGTACCATTTTCGAGTTTTTGATGTTGACTAATATCGCGACCTTGAAATCTTGGTTAGAGGTCACTGAAGGTTTTTCAAACTGGTACCATTTGAAAGCTTCGGTGCGGTTTCCTATTCGCCTTCCATAGTAACTATGGCTCTATCTTGCATCGTTTTCGAGATAATATCTTTTATTTTATTTTCTTTCTCATTGCATATTTTCTGTCTGCTGCCTCTGGCAAATAAATATTTTATATATAAAGCGATTGGTCAAAAATCGTGATTTTTTTCATACCCTTTGCATTTGACGCTCCCGTTAGGGGGTCCTCGTCGGAGTATTGTCATTCAGGTTGGTAGGGAAAAACTAGAATGGTGGGGCTACCGGACACTGAAAAAACTTTGGGATACGTGTAACCGTTTAGACTGAATACCGGCGTGTGACAGAGGGACGGACGTACAGACAGACAGACATCTTGTCACGGCATAGACCGCGCTATTCGTACGCGTCGCACGGTAAAAACGATATCTAAAGCGCCGATACGATACCGATAATATCGATATCGGCGTGTCACGATATTCTCGATACATCGACCCACCTCTACTATATATTATAAACGCTGCTATATGTAGTGTATTAATTGTTGAAGTTAACTTGTCGTTTCAGATCAACGCGTTCATGGGGTTGGCGATCACTGGTTGCGTGCTTGCAGCTATTCAGCTGATCGTGGCTGCAGACGGCGCCTCTAGTGTCAAAGCTGTCTGGGGTGATAATTTCGGTCACGATTGCGGAGCATGCATAGAGGTTAGTCGTTTCAGACATCGCGACAGACCTGCATATTTTTGCTTTAATCACCCCCGCGCGCCGCAGCGCATCGTAATGAGGCCGTTGATATAGCAATTCTGTCCGTCTGTCTGTCCGTCTGTTCGTCTGTCTGTCTCCCTGTTCGTCCGTGACGTTCCGGTAGATGAAAACGGCTTAACATATTGTCATAGGTTTTTCACCATACTGTAGCCCAATCATTCTAGCTTTATCAGCATCAAACATCTTCACGAAATTCCGACGGGGGCGCTACATACAGGTGGGTTATAAAAATTTCGCGATTTTCTACCAATAAGTCGCTATACCTCGCAAACGATACAAGATAACGCCATAGTTACTATGGAAGGCGAATAGGAGCTGGTATGCGATCTATCAAATAGTGCCATTTCCAATGACCTTGAACGAACCCTAACCCTGTTTTCAAGGTCACACCACTCTTTGACGCTAAATATCTCACAAACGGCTACAGATACGGCGATAGTTACTATAGCAGGCGAATTATAGGAAACCGCATGCAAGCTTTTGAATGGCACCAGCTTCAATGATCTTGAGTGACTTTTAAGCCAGATTTCAAGGTCACGATATTATTCAACGTCCAATAACTCGCTAACAGTACAAGATAGAGCTATAGTTACAATGGCGGACTAATAGAAAGTCATACATGGTCTATCGAACCGCACCATTTTCAATGACCTTGAACAACCCCACACCCACAGTTCAAGGTCAGGCCATTCTTTGATGCTGAATATCTGCGAAATGGCTGCAGAAACAGCCAGAGTTACTATAGAAGGCGAATAGGAAACAGCACCCATGCTTTTGAATGGCACTAGCTTCAATGACATTGAGTGACCTCTAAGCCACATTTCAAGGTCACGGTATTAATCAACGTCAAATAACTCGCAAATGGTACAAGACAGAGCTATAGTTACAATGGCGGACTAATAGAAAGTCACACATGGTCTATCGAACCGCGGCATTTTCAATGACCTCGAACGACCCCAAACCCAGATTTCAAGGTCAGGTCATTCTTTGACGCTGAATATCTCCGAAATGGCTAAAGATACGGCCATAGTTACTATGGAAGGCGAATAGAAAACCGTACCAAAGCTTTCAAATGGTACCATTTTCAATGACCTTGAGTGACCTCTAACCCACATTTCAAGGTAACGATAACATTTAACGTTCAATAACTCTACTAATAGTCAGTCGTGTATTATCTATCCAATGTTTCCGTTTCCAGTGAGTGACCTTGAGTGACCCATAACTTAGATTTCAAGGTCACAGTGTAATATTTAGGCCTATAGATGTCCTCAGCGTATTGTGTGCTTACGCGCGATCTGTTTGCGATAGCTAAGTTGTTGTCAAATTAGTCAGACATTTTGACCGTGTCTCGCTCATGTAAAAGTTTCATGATGACACCTCAAACACTTCAAGAGTTGCTGCGTTGCTGCGCGGACGACGGTTACGATGCGATTGTCGCTTTAAAAGAACTTATTGGTTTCACACAGACAACGTTATTACCGGCAGGCCTGCGCGTAGCGCAGCCATGCCGGTATTGTTTTTACTCAGTGGTCCAAAAATAGGTTTTTCGCTTCGCAGGGGTGACACGTTGCCCCGATAAACGTGAAATTTGGAACGGGGAAGCGGACCGTACCAAATTTCACGTTTATCGGGGCAGAAATGTTGGAATACAGCCCCCAAAACTGTAAAAAATTGAATTTTGGCCATAAATTTACCCCTCAGGGGCGACTCGTTTGCAATATTTTTACGATATTCTCAGCGTTTGTACACGTCTATAGGTAGCTTTTAAGTTTTTAGTTTGGTCGCTTTCGGGGGAAAAACAACGAAGTTATAAGCATTTTACCGCGGTGGGGGAATTTTCCCACTAATTTTCAATAGCCCCTAGCGGCGAAAATACTGACCGGATTAAAAAAGTTAGGGGGTGCAAAAATGGGACGGACCTCCTCTATCACCATGCCAAGTATGGTGGGGATCGTGAGTCGCGCGCCGGCTGTAGACGAAAAAGTGTGATGTCTTTTTTGTTTTTTTTTGTCACGCTTTGGAATGACGAAGTTTGTGATAACGGAAACGCTATGAAGCAGTATAATTTTCAAAACAATTATGGTGTCATCGTATAGAGGAAAGTTTGTAGTTGTGCACCTATGTTCAAGTTTTCCTATCGACCCCAATAATTTTTCTTCTGGGGCAATTTTTAACCAAAAATACCATTTTTTGCGATTTTTGGGGCCATAAGGCCACATTTTTAAAACTACAGCGGCAAAATTTGGCATGAGGGTGCGGTCCCGAGGCTCCCTCCCCTAGGTGAAATTTTGTAAAAACCACTTAAGGGGATATACCCCTTGGGGCAATTTATACCCAAAATTACCATTTTTGGCGATGTTTTGGGCTGTAAGCCCACATTTATTAAGCCAAAACGGTAAAATTTGGCGTGAGGGTGCGAACCTAGGAGACCGTCCCCAAGCCAAATTTTGTAAAAAAAATTCGTTCAAGGGGGTATACCCCTTTTGGGCAAATTCATACCAAAAATTACCAATTTCAGCTATTTTGCGGGTTGTAAGCCCACATTTTAAGAGTGACAATGGTGAAATTTGGCCTGAGAGTACGGACCTCGGATACCCTCCCCCGCGCTTAATTTTTTAAAAATCGCTCATGGGGATTTGTCCCTTGGGGAAATTTTTACCAAAAATTTGAAATTTTTGCTATTTTTTAGGTACTTGAACCCTTATTTCTATACCGATAATGTTAAAATTTTACTAAAGAAAACGGATGTACTTAGAAATCCATCAAAGAAACAAATTTTCGTCAAAATCGCTGAAGGGGCCTGCCGGTATTGCATTGCCAGGCGGAGGTGATGCATATTGATTTTTAGTTCACCATAGAATGGAAGATAAAAATATAGATATAAATGTTAGAAACAAAATATATATATATACAAACAAAAAAGAAATAGATGTAAGGTAATCTTAAGTACTATAAACTAGACAAGAAGCCCAGCTAGTGCTGAGATAGCCAACCGTCCGTTGGTATTTGAAGTTCGTTCGCAACTACAAGCGGCCATAACTTAGAAAACCTATGCCTGAATTTATTTACGCTTCGCCGTTTTAATAATAACGAGAGTTCTGGAGGCAGGCAAATACGGTTTTGCCCCTATTAGGGGGTGATGCTCCCAGACTAGGATGATGAAACTTGGCGTCCAGGTAGCGAAGGGATGTCACTTTCATGTCGTGAAGACAGAATGATGATATGTGGAATCGTTTTGAGACAGCAC
>Ga0209149_1001582_pt1 | contig 11747 bp, 6 predicted proteins | sample WorMetTyACAVOLI2_FD_187423 | JGI IMG/M metagenome (GOLD analysis project Ga0209149, IMG submission 187423) | Marine gutless worms symbiont microbial communities from Max Planck institute for Marine Microbiology, Germany - Olavius algarvensis... ...
CTGATTTTTTTTTTGGGGGGGGGGAGAAATTCCCCAGAGAGGCCTAGAATAAACGCTGGCCAATCAGGAGGTTCGGGGGACGAAAGTCCCTCAGTGGGGTCCAGGGGCAAAGCCTGGGAGTCTGGGGGACAAAGTTCCCCAGAAGCTGAAGCTTTTTGCACATAATATTTTGAAGAATGGTTACAGGAAATGCGTGTTTAAATATATAAGTCTCACCGCGACGGTACTTTGAACATGAACATCTTTATTCACTACAATTGGTAGCAAAAATAAACTACAAACTAACAAGTGTATCGGAGACGATACGAAAGCCGCCGCTCGTCAAAGCCTAAACTGCATTAAAAAATAAAATATGGCGAAAAACGTTTTTCAATATGGCGGATGGAATTCTTACACCCTGCAATGTGGCACGATTACGACATTGATTTCGTCAGGTAACTGCACTTGCAATGTGGCATGTGGCTCTGGAATGTTGACAGTGAATTCACCAAGTGGCAGCACCCTGCAATGTGATACGTGGCTCTGGGATGACATGCCATTGAATTCGACCAAACGTCCGCCATATTGGAATTCTGCATCTGGTTTCCATTTCCACATATCACCGTAGTCGACATGTCATTCTGTACCAATCTGCGAAATTTTATCGAAATCGGACCACCACCCTCGGCAGAAAAAAATGACGTCATGTCGATTTTCAAGATGGCGGATCTCAGCCATGTTGGATTGTAAGCATCCAATAATGGGTTCTTTCAAAAGCCCAGTTAAGCTTACATAACTTCCTATAGGTTGTCAATAGACACCGTAGCTCTAAATTGCTTAGTTTTTTTGATAAAATAGCGTTTTTTTTGCATTTTGACGACAGACAGACAGACAGACTAACAGACAAACGGAGAAACAGATGGACAGCTCCGATGCACTAAGCTGCTCTCGCTATCGCGAGCGGCGGCTTAATAAACCGTAGACAGTACACACAAAATAAACACTATGTATAAACAATTACAAAATATTATTCAGAAATGGTAAAAAGTATTATCCGAATTATCGTATTGTACTCTGTGTAGACATAATTATATCAGTCGAGTTCCGACTGTTCGCCGCAAAATTCGGCAAACCGTCTTAACATACACGGCACACAGTGACATAGACAGTACCTTCCAGCACTATAGTTTAAACGACTATCGACAAGATTTTTGCCGCGCGATGCATAAGCGTGCGGCCTATGCGTCGCGCGGTGTCTGTTTGTCTGTCCGTCCGTCACGTTCGTGCATTCTGTCGAAACGAGTAAATATAGGCCTATCTTCAATTTTTTTCACCATCGGGTAGCCACAGTTTTTCCGTACCAAATGTTATGGAATATTCTGACGGGGACCCCCCCCCCCTAACGAGGACGTCGAATGCAGGTGCGGTAGGCAAAAGTTGCGATTCTCAACCAATATCTGGTTTCATCGTGTGTTGTCAACGGTCGACCGCCAATTGTTATACACACAGCTTCGCCGGACCGTGGGACGTTTGTGACACTCATCGCTTGTAAGCAGCGTTGTTTGTTGTTCACGGGAGACAGCCGACGAAGCCTTACCGTAGACAACAGAACAGAATTTAATTCTACGCAATTGCCGCAAACTGCGCTCGAATGTGCTGTACTGTTGAAGCTATAGAGAGACAGGATCGCGCGGCGTCTCTGCGACAGCAGCGATACTTGTTACAGCACGGTCAATACCAAGGTCAAAGCCAGAAAATGGTGCCAATGGGCCTATGTAGTATACGTTAGTGATACGTACAAGTGTGCACGATTTCTGCGGCGTAAATCCACACGTGCTGTTAGGCGGGTCGACGGTAACATTGAAAGCAGCAATGCCAGGTATCAAGATGTGTTCAGGACCAGCAGTGCATGCATGGTATGTCACTGAGCCGTTGATGTGTATCTCGCAGTCGGTATCTGTCACCAGACCGTTCGACATACTCACAGCCGCCGTACCAAGCAACAACACTATCAACAGAATCCGCACGCCAGTCGGACTCACCGCATCCGCCTTCACTCCAACCCACCGGCGCAACCGTAAGACTGAAGCTGCCTGGAAACTCATAACGCGAAATCGAAGTTCTACAGCAGCACGCTTGAAACGATTACGTGACACCGAGAGAGTCTGACGCTTCTACTCAACCGCAACCGCTGCACTTCACAACAGAATCGCAGTAACTTGGCCTATTCATGTGATCCAGGCACGCGTATTCAGAAGCGATCGTTAAGAGTCATTTTTATAGTTCGCCATGTTACGAATCTATATTATGCGCAGACGTAAGTCACTCGGCTGTGTAGGTGTGTGAACGTTCGAAACGACTCATCCGTATAACGAATAGGCGCGCTGCTTCAGAGGCGCAAGTGAGCTACTGTGCTATACCTATACGTTCAACATCCGCAACCAGCAAGCCGAGCAGCGTAAGACAACTGTTGTACCGCGATGGGCGTTGTCATTGATGAGACACGACTGCGATCGATGCGTTCACGGGCGACATCTGTCACAATTGACGTCATCAGATGCAGCAGCTGAGCAGTCAGTCATCAATAATGCCTTACAGGGTGCAGCGTATTAAAGACGACAAACCGTTTTGATTTTTTTTGAAACCGCCAGGCAAACGTCGACGCTTCAACAACGACCGTATAGGCCCTACTTATTTCACGTTTTTAATCAGGCGATTTTTGGACAAATTATGTACGATTTTCGTCGACAGATTTGGTTCAGGTCAAACGTTATAGCACAGTTTGTTTTTGCTGCATCGTGTATGCGTTTACTATACACGAGTCTTCCTTCGGTATCAGCAATTACACACGACACAAGTATAGGCCTACGCGCCAACACGACTACACTGCCTGCCCATTACAATGCATCATGCATATAACTGCAGGAGATAGAATGTATGCCAGTGCCCAAGTCAACTTGTACCAGGCGGTCCACGCCAACTCCAACCCTATAATCATCTGAAATACCATGCATTACCAAGGGTACGAGTTGGTTTGGGTACGGTAGGCCTACGTCTTAGCAATGATAGACCTACGAGCTGAAATCGGTAGGACTTGAAGCCGCTGAGATCGCGGAGCTATAAATAACAAGAAATACGTTCTGTCGAACTCGGAGTCTGTCCAATGCAACTTTTTCATTTTTGATCACGTGACGTTCATCCAGTTCAAAATCTGCTGCTGTGTACAAAATTTCATGAACATCCTATGATTATTCACCAAGATATGGCGACATATCGATTTTCAAAATGGCGGCCGTCCGCCATCTTGGAATTGTTTTACCACTATACGAGACCACTCACGAAGTCCCTGTTGCTGGCCGCAGCTGCCTGTCAAATTTCATGTCAATCCGACACATAGATCTGAAGATATAGCTGTTTGAATTTTTCGCATATTTGGCTTGAAATGCCTATTCAGGTACCCAAAATTGGGGTTTTGGGGGACTTTGGACCCATAAATGCGATTATTCACCATCGAGATTCGAGACCTCCAAAAGGCACATCCTTGCGTAAATCCTCGTCTTTTAAGCTATCAACTGTAAAACTCCGTTGTGAGGTCTGACCTGTAGGCGAGTTGACAGAAAGTGTGATGGACACACACACACATGCAGACACACAGACCTAAATTTATATTCTGTCCATGCACTGCACTGGACAGACAAAAACAAATTTATAGCTCTGTGCGCTGCGATACACTGAATGTGCACTTTAATGAAGTGATGTGGTCAACGCCTAAATCATAAGACCAACCCTCAAAGCCAAGACCTGGACCTTTGAGGCCAAGGCCATAGGTCCGAGGCCAAAGCCAAGGCTAATACGGCCATGGCAGAAATTAAGATACGCAATACGTCTAACAGCATGACGGGATAGGTAGGCTAATGAACTAAATTATGATTGCTTTTGCCGATATATTCAATGCTGAGATATTCACTTATTATTAATTACATTATATAATTTACATATAAATTGTTATTAATTTATTATTATAGCTATTGTTAATTTATTATCTCGTCAATGCAGCTCAAGGCCAAGACCAACAGTCCAAGACCATAAACAATTGGTCTCGAGACCAATGCTTGGCCTCGATGACTGTATCACTGCTTCAATGTTCCCCACATTTTACGTCAGATAACGACAAGGACAAACTCAGCTGTCGCAGAGAGACCGCGCGATGTTTCGTGTTATTATTAAATATTTCATCAAGTCACTCAAGGTCACTCGAAATGACACCCCTCAGTAGGGCGTGTGTAAGTCCCTTTTGGTATTACCGTTTCTGAGAAATTCAGCGTCAAACACTGGCGTGACTTTGAAATCGGGATCAGCGGTCGTTCAATGTCGTTGAAAATAGCGCCGTTCGATACGACTTACTATTGGTCTGCCATCGTAAGTATAGCTATATCTTCTACCACTTTCAAGTTATTTGACGTTAAATAATGTCGTGACCTTAAAATCTGGGTTAAAAGTCACTCATGGTCATTGAAAATGGTACCATTCGAAAGCCTGGGTAAGGTTTCCTATTCGCATAATCGCATTCCATTCTATGGCCGTACGATCGTATTGTTTCTGAGACATAGCGAGATATTGGTGGAAAGTCGCGATTTTTCATACATGATACCTCCTTACATATCTCCGTCGGAATATTGCCATGTACGTTTGGTATGTACGGTATACTGCAGAAATCAGAATGGCGTAGTTACTCAGTGGTGACAAAAGTCTGACGATATGTCGAGCCGTTTCCAGTAAATACTGGGGTGTGACAGACAGAAGACGGACATCTTGCGACGGCATATAGTCCGCGCTATGCATAGCATCGCCGATAAAAACCAGTGTCCACACAGATTAATTTATAGCCATTAGCGTGTTCAAAATGCCCCCACGATACAAGCTTAAATTAGTATAACATAAAACAACAGGCAACAGATTAGGATAAGGAGCGACTGCCGTGGAGGGCTGAACAGAAAACAACTCACACAGACACGTAGCCTACAGAAAAGGTCACACGGTAGCAGTAACTTTTTTTTATATGAAAATGCTTGCTAAAAGTAGGCCCCCTGTATAATTGATATGCTGTGTTAACGTGTTTACGCACTGGCGGTGCCAGTTGTTCAAGCATTTAGTGGTACATAGAAAAAATGTGTAACAATGCTGTAATGTAATTGTAATTATCTTTAGACAACAGATTTATATGCTATTTAAATAATAAAACAAAACACAGATAACAAATGCAGAGGGCTAATGTTGAAACTCCATTGAACAGTATGCTATGGACTGGGTTGGATCAGGTCGTGTTCAATAGGCCTACTGTTTTATGGGTCTAGTAGGTCTGGGTATACAGAGTGTGACAAAAACATTCCAAATGTGTAAAACATATAAAAGGTAAAGGGAGTGGATTTATATAGCGTCTTTATTGTAGTACCTCACACTCAAGGCGCTCAGGTACGGATCACAGTGTTACCTGCAAGTTACACCGTACCTGCCAGGCTGCCTCTACCTCGTAAACACTCACCAGATGGCGCATCCCCAGACTGAGGTTGCAAACATCTACTTGCAGCCTACTACTCATTTATCTACCCCAAAAGCACGAAAGGCGAGTCGGCCTAGTTGGCTGACCTATATTATTATTAAAAATGTGAAGATTAGAGTGACACCGTCATGACTAACATTGCAGGGGCACTTTACAGAGTTACTAAAATCGCAAACGAAATGAAGTGCAACCGGAGAATGAAGTCAGTGTCACGCCAGTGTCAGTTCAAACAGCCATGTCTTCAAGCGGCTCCGGAAGGAAAGAAGTGACGGCGCGTCCCTAACAGCTGGCGGGAGGCTGTTCCAGGCGCGTGCAGCTGCCACGGGAAATGCGCGGTCGCCGAGCGTCTGGTGGACCTGACCACCAGAGTCGGAGAGTCAGCGGACCGGAGTTGACGGCGGGTACCAATAGTAGAAGTCGGCTGGAGGTCGTCGGCGAGGTACGACGGTGCCATGCCGTGCAGACACCGGTAGACCAACATACATAACCTGAACTTGACGCGCTCCGGGACGCGCAGCCAGTGAAGGTCCCGGAGCAATGGGGGTGATGCGGTCGTTCCTTCTGGCCGAGAAGACCAGGCGGGCGGCGGCGTTGAGAACGGTTTACCCACATAAGTGGTGACCCATCAGCTGCAGGTCGAGCGAAGGACAGCAAAAGTTCGCCTGTCAGAGACCGACGTTCTACCACTGTGCCACGCAACCAACCAATACTGTGCACATTACAGATGTTCACGTTAAGTGGTTAGTTTTCACTGTGGTTCTGGCAGACCATTATGTTAATTTTACGTCTGCAAACAGAGCATAGGCAAGAAGCACACTGTTATTACAAGCCAACAAAGTATGTAAAATTAACACAATGGTCTGCCAGAACCACAGTTAGAACTAAACACTTAGCATGTATCTGTAATGTGCACAGTATGATTAGTTGTAATTCAGCATAAACATACAACTAGCACATGGAAGTCTGATGCTGCTGCAGATATGGTAAACAAGCTGTTGGCGTTTCACTAAATTACTACCACTTCTCATTATAGTCATAACCTTAGCATAAATACCTGCTGTTCTTACTACGACTCGACTTTTCCTCTTAGAAAAGTCTCAGCTGTACTCGTTCTTTTATCAAAACAGATTAAGTTTTGCCACACGAAACATAATAATTTACATCATTTTTAAGGTGTGAACTTTGCACACAAATATTTCATTAATGCTGTAAACAAAACAGCATGACATCATAACATTTCAACGGACCAGAATATAACAACTGCATGATACAGTTCAAGTGATACATACAATATAAATAATATTGTATTATAAATAGTATTGTACAAATGTTATAGATCATCAAACGACAAAAAAGAACACAAAGCTGAAGGCAGCGGAAGTTCACAAAGTTGCCGGTGACTCGCAGCATACCGTCGAATGGTAATGCGACATAGCTGTTTTAACATTTCGGGTTGTGACAGTTCAGAATAAAGATTCTGTAGGCGCTGCAACCTAATGCGATCATTAAGTGAAAGAAGATGAGTCATTCCAGGAGGCATCTTACTACAAATAGCATCGATCTGTTCACATACTAACTTATAGGCACATGCACGATCAACTCCAGCAGCTAAAAACAAGCCTACTAATTCAAAGTTATTAACGGATAATGCAACACGAAATGCAGTATCACGTGATGGTATCTTGCCAACAGTCTGGTGTAAATTCGCTCCCCACTTCAACAGCAATACCACCATTGCACGATTCCCAATCGACGTTGCCAAATAGAGTGGCGTTGTTGTCAAGAATGGCATGGCTGCTGGAACAAACCCACATCCATCAGGATTAGCTCCTTGCTGCAGCAGATGCTCTGCAATGGGTAGACTGTGAGCATTCACGGCATGGCAAAGAGCTGTATAGTGCGCGTAGTCAGTGGCTTCAATCTCAGCGCCGGCAGACAGCAAGGTGGTCACTGCAGTCAGATCGCGTTCAACTGCCATCATTAACGGTGTCATGCCATCGTTTGCTCCGTGTGCATTGACATCAGCACCTGACTTTACGAGAAACACTAACGACTGCACCAGACCAGCTTTAACAGCCCAGTGCAACGGGGTCATGCCTACGGAACACCTCCGGTTCACATTAGCCCCAGAATTTACAAGTGCGTGAACAACAATTTCAGCACTGGCCACAGCGTTGTCAGCAGCAAGACGACGAAGCGGTGCGAGACATGCTGCAACGAGTGTGGAACAAGTCACGAGAAATTCGTCATCGTAGTAGAAGCAGCTGTTAGGATTCGCTCCATATTCTAGCAGCAAGTTAACTGCTTCCACATTGCCTAGTCCTGATGCTATAAACAACACCTCATCAATGGGTCGTAGGTCATCATACCACGACCGGTGACTTGCGTTGCTTACCTCCACTGGCTCTGGCTTTGGTTCATCAACCACACCAGGAAACTGCTCACTGACAAGCAGCTGCAAGGTTTTCATATCGTTCTTCATTATGGCACACTGCACAGCACTTACACCTTCCAACTTCATCATTGGATCACAACCATTTGCCAATAGCACTCTGACACAGCGGTATCGAGCAGAGCGTACAGCGGACAACAATAAAGCTGTTTTTGTTTCTACATCATGAACATTATTCAGGCATCTCTGGAGGCTGTTTACATCGTCTTCTTCCACAGCTCTGTCTAACAATCTACAAATAAAAACAACTGATTTATTGCTGCAGATTCCAAAGCGACAAAACTAACAATATTGTCACTAAATCTATTCTGCTGAATGGTACGAGTTTTAGCCATTGTACAACTGAAACAGTTAATTTAGTGACAGAAGAGCTCTCAGTGCCACGTAACTAAGCTACACCTTTTTCTATTCCTGTAACAGAGATGACAAGATGCACGATATGTTTCTAAACGCCAACCCTCGCATTTTGCAGATTACCCATGGCCTCCTATCATGACGACTGTTGTCCCAGATTGTTTTAGTGACACATATTGCAGTAGCTTGCTAGAATGGCTAGTTTGCAGTCTAAATTCAATATAACAGACTTAACTAATAGACAACAGTTCACATGTATTGCTGGAATTTCAATCGTCTGTTACTTGTGTTTCTTGTGGTGTTTCACAAGCTTCAGTGCTTGGACCTCTGTTATTTTTCACAGGCTGTGCGACAGCGCCAGCACTGTGTTAACGGCGACCGGCCAAGTCAATGGCAGATGGCAAATTTTGACCCCTCACAGAATCGAAACCCATGAGTCGACTGCAACAAAATTCCGCACAATTGATTACGTATGCGAGAGGACCCCCTAAACCAAATTAGGTACAAATCAATCCACTGGGGGCTTCTGAACATATGGGTGAAATATAACGTTTTTGTGCCTTTTTTATTTATTTATTTATACCTTTTTTTTCTAATACTCACGTACAGGTCAGACCGGTTGATGGATTTTTACGCGCAATAGCTCATTAGACGTGAAATCACGCAAGAATGTGCCTTTTCGGGGTTGTAAAACTTAAATTTAATATTAAACCCCTATTTATCCCCAAAACTGTCAAATTTTTGCCCAAAACACACTGGACTTAGTTTTTTTCGCCTGAAAATGCTTAACAATGGGGAACTCAAGAGTAAACTACCCTTAATCATCATCGTAGCTCCATAAAAGTTGCATAGTGAATAGGCAAATGAGGGTTGGCGATTCCAAATATGACATTTTCGACTAGAAATTTTGACCTCTTGACCCCATTAGCCCCCAAATTCCCAAATTTTGCTATACAAATATTGCTTTTTCGCTCGAAATACACTGTTGCCATCGTCACACATGCACATGTGCTACAAAATTTTTGCACCACTTGGGTACGGGGTGTTGCTTGCCAAAAACAACGTTTAGGACCAAAATTGGTGGGGGTCTGGGCTAGGGGAGCATCCAAAAAAAATTGGGACCCCCTGGGTATCTTTTCAACCGTTGAAGCTAGCAACTTCAAATTTGGTACACCACTTTGGTTTGGGACTAGCTTACCAAAAAAAACGTTCTGGACCAAAATTGGCGGGGTGTGGGCCAGGGAAGCATCCAAAAAAAAATTTGGGACCCCCTATTTATTTCTGGAACCGTTGAAGCTAGCAACTTTAAATTTAGTACACAACTTGGGTTTGGGACTAGCTTACCAAAAAAACGACGTTTAGGACCAAAATTAGTGGGGGTCTGGGCTAGGGCAGCACACAAAAAATTGAGACCCCTACGTATTTCTGCAACCGTTAAAGCTAGCAATTTCAAATTTGGTACACAAATTTGGATTGGGACTAGCTTACCAAAAAATGTCGTTTAGGACCAAAATTGGCGGGGTCTTAGCTAGGTGTGCATCCAAAAAAATTTGAGACCCCCTATTTATTTCTGCAACCATTGAAGCTAGCGACTGAAAAATTGGTATACAAATTGGGTTTGGGACTAGCTTGCCAAATAACAACGTTTAGGACCAAAATTGGCGGGAGGGGGCCTGGGCCAAAGGAGCATCCAAAAAAATTTGAGACCCCCTATTTATTTTTGCAACCATTGAAGCTAGCAACTTCAAATTTGGTATACAAATTGGGTTTGGGACTAGCTTACCAAAAAACAACGTTTATGACCAAAATTGGCGGGGTCTGGGCCAAGGGAGCATCCAAAACAAATTGGGGACCCCCTGTGTATCTTTGCGACTGTTGAAGCTACCAACTTCAAATTTGGTGATGTGGTTTGGGACTAGTTTATCAAAAAACGACGTTTAGGGCCAAAATTAGCGGGGGTCTGGGCTAGGGGAGCACACACAAAAATTTGGGACCCCCTACGTATTTCTGCAACCGTTAAAGCTAGCAATATCAAATTTGGTACACAAATTTGGTTTGGGACTAGCTTACCAAAAAAACGACATTTAGGACCAAAATTGGCGGGGCTCTTGGCTAGGGGTGCATTCAAAAAAAGTTGGGACCCCTACTTACTTCTGCAACCATTGAAACTAGCAACTTTGAATTTGGTATACTACTTGAGTTTGGGACTATCTTACCAAAAAACAACGTTTAGGACCAAAATTGGCGGGAGGGGGCCTGGGCCAAAGGAGCATCCAAAAAAATTTGAGACCCCCTATTTATTTCTGCAACCGTTGAAGCTAGCGACTGAAAAATTGGTACACAACATGAGTTCAGGTTTACCTTGCCAAACACAAGCTTTAGGCATGGGGAGTAGGTATAGAATAGAGCTACTGATATATACATTAAAGATTGCCCAACTCTAATGTCGCCCCCGCCCCTAAGGAAGGGTGGGTACCGCCCTTAACGAAACCCTTTGGTACCTATAGTAACAGATAATACCATAACGTCGTATTTCGGTAACTACCAACACGTCCCCCCAGCAAGCTTCTTACCTCCTTACCCCCCACCACCTATGCAGCAGTGGGGAATACACAGTGTGCAGTGCACCTACTATATGTATGCACGTTTTCAATAACCCCAGCTTTGTCACACACGACGCCCAGCGCTTATCTTATCGCGTCCGCGATGAGCACATTAATTGCTATACCGTTGCGGCGAAGAGACGTCTTGTGTTTAAATCTAAGTGTCTTCCTGTTATGTACTATGGTCTTGAATCTTGTCCTTTTAACAAATCACAGACGAAATCTTTTCAGTATGTCGTAAACTGATGCTTTGGTAAAATGTTGAATGTTAGATCGAAAGAGGATATCGAATTCTGTATGCAGATGTTCAATTGTCCTTCGGTGGATCTTACAGTCGCTAAGCGTAAAGTAAATTTTTTTTTTAACGAAGTATTGCCATGGTGGAAACTCGTTGTGTTCCGTATTTCGAAACAGAGCTCGCAGTGAACTAGATAAGATTGGTCTTAACGCTATTTCGTATTAATCAATTAATTAATGTTTTAGTTAAGTTTTCCTCTTATTATTTCTTTATGTACCTACCGATTTCTATACGGTTAATAAAGTTTTGTGTGTTTTGTCGGACACATATTCTGGAGAGATAAAGTCCTGTGTTTCCTGCTAAAGGAGCTTAGGGTGGCGCGGTGGCTTAGTGGTAGGGCGTCGGACTTGCGATCTAGTAGTCGCGGGTTCGAAACCCGGCCGCGACGCTGCTGCGTAACAACCTTAGGCAAGTTGTTCACACCCTACTGCCTCTGTCACCAAGCAGTATAATTTGGTACCAGCGAAAGCTGGGAAGTAAACAGGCATATCGCGTGGTGCA
>Ga0209149_1001583_pt1 | contig 11746 bp, 6 predicted proteins | sample WorMetTyACAVOLI2_FD_187423 | JGI IMG/M metagenome (GOLD analysis project Ga0209149, IMG submission 187423) | Marine gutless worms symbiont microbial communities from Max Planck institute for Marine Microbiology, Germany - Olavius algarvensis... ...
AGACAACTTTTATGATCATTAACAAACAGCCTGCTAAAAATTATTAAAATCGACTGAACTGGGTCGTAGTTATAGTCCGCCAAAGTTGGCGCGTTTTTTTTGAACCACAGTGTAGTGTGGACATTTTAACCTGGTTACTACAGTTTGTTAATTGAAAATGATGATGTGTTATTATTTGCAAGACTTATGATTACCTAAATTGTTTTATACAGATTTGTTAATTTCATAGCTTGTTATGTTGGTTAACATAACATGGTCATGGAATGTCGTGGGAAAGTTTTTGAATTTCAGGATCACAAAATAGTGGTAACTGTGGTAATTGTAGTGGATTCTGTGTGTTTGTCTAGCAATCCAAAGAGCATATGCGAAGCACACTTGCGAGGTGACAGGCTGAAATTCCTGTTTTGTAGCTTTATAGTTAAGCTGGTATATTGGGTTAATGTTTCTGAGAGTTCTGGTACCGGCTCAACTGGGTTTTCCTGGATAATGCGCTATTAAATAGTTCTTGTTAGCTTAATAGTTAATTTTTTTTGTATTAATTGTCTTTTTATCATATTTTGTCAGAAACTGGGGTTGTCTTTTTTATTTTTGTTGTTATTGTTTGCTGTTGATATCTAAAAAGTAAGATGTGGAACATTTAACATGAGTTGTCAGTTTTCCTAAATCTTCTCCTTGATTTTGTTGAATTGTGTGGTCTTCAAAGATTTTTCTAAAGTTTCTTAAACAGACACTCTGGCACAGAATTGCATATATATTTTTTGGTCCACCTTGAAAGTATATACTATCAGATATTTTTCTAAAGCAAAATTGTTCTTAATTGCGCTGTTGCAAAATGATTATTTGAGCCCGAAATGTATAGGTGATTAGTCCGATCTTGGAATTTCCAGTTTTTTCACGAGTTTTTTCCCCGCAGTATATCTTTCGTAATTTCCTGGTTATAGGCCTAGAAATAGCACACTGTAGTGTTATAGTCATGGTTATAGTACCGAATTATATGGCGAAACCTTATAGCTTTGAGCCTAGGAGAGAAGGCGCTCGTTTTCCCGTGGCTATGTTGACAATGTAATAGACGAAGTCGCCAACTAGCGGACGGTAGGACCTACCGGCAGAGTTCAGAATTTCCCAGCGTCAGAATGAAACTTCAAATTTCTGGCCCCTTACTGTAAAAATTGAGAGTCCAAACTTTGTAGGTGAAAATGTGATATATTAAACTTTTTAATGAACGAGAAAAAATATAGGTCAATCTGCGCCGGAGTGTCCCTTTAATGTTCCTTGTATTTCCGTAATGTTACTTGGGCTCAGAAAATTGTTGATTAAATATTATAATTTTACAGCTGTCTTAGTTAAAATACGAGCTTTATTTATTCACAGTTGTTGCTGGTAGGGTTGGATGTGATGTTCCGCATATTGTTGATGTCGACTGGCGATTGGATTACTGCATCAAGGTATGTCCAACAGATCTAATCTAATATTTACATTTTCGTGATATCATAGATATTTTGGTGAGTGATTGATCTTTCTGCATTATGAATCAATGATGCACAGCATAAGTTGTTTGTATAGTATTGCTTTTACTGCACGATGATATGCACAGCACGGACTATGCCATCACAAGATGTCTATCTGACTCAGACTGACTGTCCGTCACATGCCGGTATTCTGTGGAAATGGCTAAACATATCCTCAAACTTTTTTCACCTTTGGGTAGCAACACCATTCTAGTTTTTCCTACCAAACGGTATGGCAATATTCCGATGGGAACCCAAGTTATGAGGGTGTCAAATGCAGGGAGGGGTATAAAAAATTGCAATTTTCAACCAGTATTTCACTTTATCTCGGAAATCATACAAGATACGGCCACAGTGCTACAGGAATGGGAAACCGACGAACCGTACCAGGGTTTTTGAGTGGTACCTTTTCAGTGACCTTGAGTGATCTCTAACCCAGATTTGAAGGTCGGTGTATTATTCAATGTCAAATACTCGAAAATGAGACTAGATAGAGCTATACTTACAGTGGCAGACCAATAGTAAGTAGTATATGATCTATTAAACAGTGCCATTTTTAGTGACCTTGAATGACTCGTATTTCAAGGTCATGTCATATTTGATGCTGAATATCTTACGATACGATAGTGTGTATTTAACGTGCAGTAAAAAGCTGACGGGTAGCCCGCTTAGTCTACCACACGGAAAATTAGTTACAATGGAATACTAATAAGGACTTACGCACACTCTACTCGAGGATTTCATTTTGAATGACATTGAGCGACTTAGCGAAATATTTAATGAAACAAAGCAGCTGACCTTGTAGTGGCTAGCAGTGCTTGGCACAAGTCATGGAGGTGAATAACATCATAGCTGGGTGTAAAAAATATTGATGCAGCAAGCTGCAAGTGCACATTACTGGCTAACCCAGGCAAAGCCAGAAGTGGCTGTGTAAGCGGTTGTCATTACCGAGTGCTTGGGAAATAATCTGTTAGTTCGTAACAGGCATTACAACGAGTTCTGACAATGATAGCTGCCTGCTGTTTTTGAGGTTATTGATGTGAACTGTGTTAGTGTACACTGTACAGTGTCCATTGCACTACAGTGAGATTGTATTTGTACAGAATAATCAAGTAGAACATGGACAACCAGTTTTTCTTATTCAGCTTAAAACTGAAGTATGTTGTTGCCATTACTCTTTGTGCCTGTAGTAACTCACTATTGTATTTCAGTGTGAATTTGTTCTTTGTTCAGACTAGTTGTTACCGGTGGACGTTGTGTGTGGAATTGTGTATCTTTGAGTCCAGATGTCTACAGTATAGTATAATAGTAACAAGACGAGAATAGTCTAAAGCTATGTGGTGACGTGTACTGTACTGTATAGTTGCAGTATAATTTGTAGAACAATCATGCATGAACTTACATTATCCTTGTCAGCATTTTATTTTCTGCAGTACTCTAATAAATGTAATGCATAGCTGTAATTGTTCCAAGAATGTGGTTATTGACAGAAAGTCCTGTGCATCTCAGATTTAGGTTTGACAGTTTCATGCTATTCTCGTACTGACGATGATAATTATACATTGTAAATAGGTTCCTGGCAAAGACGGTTTGGATGATGTTCAGCTAACTTGCACCCATGACCAGTTACAGGCAAGTTTTGCCTAATCTGTAAATGATATTTTGTCACTATCTGTCCTTGAAATGCCTGAATAATAATAATAATCGTAATAATACACTACCACTGTCAATGTTTATGGTGCTGTTATCATGGCGATGCCATTGCGAGACTTCACCCAGTTTATTTGGTGAATGTAGAACAGTGGCAGGAGGCTGCTGATCCTCAGACCTAGCCAACTGATGTGGGCCACAAGTCAATTACAGTCTATATCCACCACCACCATTTATTATTCGTCAGCCCGAAAGCTGATACTTATTTTACCGTCCCACAGAGAGTAGAAGGCTGTCGACCTGGGTGGCTGGTTACATACTGACATGGTTTACCTACCTGCAGACAGTTATCCATCTCAGTGCTAATTGGGCCCAGCATAGAGCAACTACAGTGTATCCACAGAAACAAAGCCAACTACAGTGTCTCAAAAAAAACTGGATGGCTATGATTAATATGACATAATTTCATCAGTTCACAACTTTTACTAATTATTTTTGGTAGAGATAGAGACCTTATTCAATTCTCAGTTGAATACGTTAAATGTTTTTAAATTGGCTTAGAACCAGCTGTGCAGTTTCCAAAACAACAGTAGGACTTAATCTGTCTAAAAAAACTGGACCGCTATGAATACAATATTTTGGCATAACTTGATAAAACGTTCTTTAATTTAAATAAAATTTCACAGATAATCTGTGTACAATATTTTTAATTGAACCTCGATATTAGAAGACAGTTGTTTTTACAGCAGTCTACCAGCTGAAACGGTTACCATAGCAGCAATCTTCAAGTACGTGTCATTCCACAGTTGATGCTGCCTTTTGACCTAGTTACATAATTAGCTTCCAACTATGGCAAGATAGGCAGGGTTTAGTTAACCAACCACACTGTGGTTGAGAATGAAAAATGCGACTATGTTTTATGATTCTGAATAAACTTACATAAACATTCATTAAATTTTTTATATGAGAATTTTCCAGTTTTTTTCAGAATGAGTGAAATGAATTGTTTGAATAGGATTTGGTCGGGAAGCTGCGTGATGCTTGCAAAAGTCTTGAGCGGACGGCACAGATGTGAATTTTGAAGTCAAAAGTTTGGTACAGTGGTATGTCCGAGGACAACAGCTGTCTAGCAAGGCGCTTCTGAACTGATACATTCTAGCTGATTAGGATTACTCACAAAGCTTTCAGTGCTTCATATTTGTAACCAGTGCATTTGACAGCAGTCATCAAAGTGTGCTGCCACTGCTAGTTTTACTTTGTCAAATCAAATGCCAGTTGTTACATTTATTAGTTTACAACTGTGCCATATTTCTTATCCAGTGTATGTTAACCCTTTAGGGTCCAGAGGCAATTATAGTGCCACATCAAATAATATGAAGTTGGTACATTGGCCGTTGATGGGTTGGCTGTTACATTTGCTACAGCGAGGAGGGGACGGGGTGGGGACCCAGCCCGCCCAGGCCCCTCCACACTGTACCAAATGTAACAGCCCACCCATCAACAGCCAGTGTACCAGTCACTCTATTGCTGTATAAGGGTCCGTTGTTTTGCGGTTTTAATGTGCCCATAAAGGGTTACTTCACGAGTATTTAACAATGGCAATATGACACATCTTGCCACTTACGCAGTATAGTGCATGGTTTTATATACATGGTGTGATACTGCTAATATGTTATGTTGAGAATAACTGTTTGTGCTTGTCACACACCAATGGTAAAAGTGAGCCGGCACACTAGCCAGTATGGAGTATCGGCTGTTCACATGGAGGTGCCCGCTGGTACAAAAGATATTGTATATTCATTTACAGAGATGTGCCATTCTGCTGTTAGCCTGACGTCCATCTTGTTAAAAAAAATTAGGCTTAGCTATGGCTTGTGTAAATTGTGATTTTCTCCCTATGAAACGCATCAAGTCACATAAGCTGAGATGTGCTAAAACTCACAGCCATTTAGAACAGGGTATCCGAGGATCAGCCCCCACCCAACACCAACTGCAAGGCAATATGGATTATACATGGGGTACATTACATTACCTAAATATTTTTAGACTGTCCTAAGAAACTTGAAGGTCCACTATGGCAGCTAAAAATGATGTCCGGATATTGTCTGAAGAGGTGAAGCAAAGAAGGGTCTGCCACCTGGTCTTTCCATTAACTTTTACCACTGTGACACTGAGCCATAGCACCAGTGCTGGTGTGTGTGTGTGTTCATTCCATAGTAATTTGAATTTTTTGTATTTATCCTGCAGCAGCTTTCACGTGTAAGTAATTGTATGCATTTATGTAGCTCTGGTCTGACTGCAGCACCAGGTAGGTCTCTAGGTAGGAGTCACCACCGAGGGTCCCTCAGTGCTTATTGTTAGGCCAAGGAAGTGTAGTGTAATATGCAGCTGCCATGACTGTAACATTACAATGATGATGCGTGTCAATAAGGAAGGAGATGAGGATGAGAAAGGCTTTGTACAGTCCAGTTGTGTTTTGTAAACACACGCAGTGATGTAACCCATCTGTTATCTTCCATCTGACTCCATTATGATCCCGGGTGCCTTTGAACCTGAATGAGATGACCTGTCACACTTTTAGGGGTTACCTTATGACATGAAAAACCAGTGCTGGACTGGTATTTCAAGCTCGGCCCTCGTGAGTCAGCCAGCCAGTCATACCCAACACACATTGTAGCCTATAGATCAGGGACTAGCCCACTGGACTATTAGGACAGGCAGTATAAAACGGTAATTACAAACTTTCGTTTCATATGAATTGAACACGTTCTGATTGTGCGCATTTCAGTCTGTTATCATTATGCTACACTGCTAAAACGGCATACATTCTGCACTTGATACTCTAGGACACCAGAATAGAAGTAATTCTAAACGGACTATTGATCAAATACCTAATTAAAAATTAACACAGAAAATCAACTGATATCCAGCACATGACCTTTAACAGTCGAACAATACTAATCGTGTGCTGTAAATATGAAAACTATAGGAAAGTTGAGAAAATATTACTAAAAAAATTCTGTCACTGTCTCAAAGTTGCATTAGAGAATCCAATCAGTCATGCCTCGGCAAAATATAAAATGCTACAGTCACGTAGAATTCACACAGTACGTGAGAAGTACATATTGCAGTTATTCCAAGAAAGTGATGTCGTCCATCAGAAGCAGGATATTGTACGGCAGAGGACGTGGTGACGGAGACAAGATGGTGAAAAACTGTCTATCGACATCCACCGCGGTACTGTCACACGTACACAGTATCATGATGGCACCAATTTAACATGCTACTACCACTACTACTTGTTCTTGTTAAACCAGCCTACTTTTCTGAGTTACCCCAGAACCACCAAGGGAGTAATATTTGCAAACTACTAGAATAAAATGTTTACAGAAGCATACCTGTCTGCCCTTCCTATCACTGAACCAACAACATCCGAGCACTGAATGGAATGTGCAAGTTCTTAGTGTAACGCAAGTAACTTTAAGGCATATTTATTTTGAATTTGTATGTATATATTACACATTCTACTGGCTTAAAAACTCCAGATTGTGAGGGAAAATAATCGTTTGTTACAGAGCTAAGTTAAATGCATATAACTGCTTTATATACTGGATCTTGTATTGTTTTATAGCTTTTCTTCAAGTGTGGGTTATAGTGCTAGTACAACGAACAAGTTGAAAGGATTCTTATAAACGACTGAAAAGAATGACGTGTGAAATGTAAAGCCAGCTACTGTGCCATCTATGCCTGTGCAGTTAGTTTTATATGTACAAAAACACGTAGAAGCAGAAAAAATTTACAGCATCGCAAGTACTTACATAACAATGAAACCGGCAACATTTGTAAACACGAGGTCATCATCCGGCGAAGATGCCAAGCTAACACTGAGCACATGGTGGACAACTGCTTCACCTGCAAGTATTATAGTTGCTTGTCAACAATGTGTATATTTTAGTCACCATAATCACTGCAGTCTGTGTTGGCTGATAGCTGATACTGCTGCATGTCTGTTTACTTCTAACAAACAGTATGTACCAGACTGCTGCAGCAGATTTCTAGACACTGTAGCCATTTCCAAATAGAAAATTTGCAAACTTCTTATTTCACGAATGTTGTGCTTGTAATTACATTTCCAATGTTGTGCACGTATCCCAGAGACGTGTTGCACATAGTGAAAACTTACTTGGTTGAACAGGAACAAGCTTGGAGCTATTGTCCTGGGCAGCCATACCAAGTGGAAGCATGGAGTCAGGAAGAGCTGGTGCTGAAACAACAAAACAAACATTTTTAACTGCTAAACATGAAACTGAGTACATTGTACAGTACAGATTACAATTCACCATATAGGAATATGACCCCAGTTGTTGACTCCATGATATAACCCATTTTCTGATTTTCACCACACAGTATCTCTGAAACTACAAAACAACTAGGAACGTGATGCTAAGCCACAATTTTGCAGCCCCGGGAGGTTATCAAATTTGCAACTGGGTAGCCAGCTTAAATTTGGCGACTTATGGTCTAGCGAGTGTGCAATTTATTCATACCAACATCCCAGCAATACAGCACCATAGTTTTTGTCTAATTCTATCACATGCACTGAGGACCTGTGATGACTAGCCACTGTCCTTTCTCATACTGTACATATTTTTTTGCTGCATCTCAACTTCACATTTATCACACTCAGCTTCTATTAAATCAACACTTTCCCATATTTATTGCAGGTTAGGATAAATGGTCTAAAGGTCTCCACGGGGTCCAACCACTAGCAGCATGTAAGTTCACATTTACACCAGAATCAATAAATTTGCTCAATTCTAAATTTGTACATATTAAAAATAATCTACACAATGTTAGCATATATAATGTACAAAAAACTACCTCCAACTTTGTATATATGAACGTCAGAAAACCGGACATCAAATATGTGTGGATAGAGGCGCTCTCCGATGCCATAAAAATATTCTTGAATTTTCTCGTGTCGTCGAGCAGCACGAGCTTTTGTTGTCCTTTCAACAACCTTTGTAAAGCCACACAAGTAATTAACTGGTTATTTGGTATTCTCAATAACATATACTGAGCAACATAGCACTAAGCAACAGAACTGCCAAGTGCCAAGACAAATAGTAGACTACAACTACTTGTATCAATCAAGCTGATCACCATCATTTCTGGCATGCAATTCTTTAGATTGCGCAGTGCCATATGTCCAGCAGCATCCTCCACAGAGGGCAGTTCTGAGCCATATCTGTTGCTTCGGGAGGTGTAAGCTGGTGGTGTCTCAGATCCTGTTGGACGGTGCTGAGCCACATGATGCGGGGTCAGCCTGGTTGCCTTCTCCAGTCAACCAGAGGGAAACAAGTTAGAGAACATTAACCACCATACAAACAATGATACAAAGGGAACTCCAAGTTGCCATTGCCATATAAACGAAAACATATATCCCAATTATTAAATGTACAGTGTACTTTACCACCATTTCCTTGAAGAAACGAACAAATAAGACAGTAATTACACATAAATTTGCTGTCATAACATATAAATTACATTTTCAAGCCATCCTCATACTCGTCTCATCATGACATAACTTACCCCACCAGACTTCGGCAGCAAAAGGACTTTAACAAAGTCTGGCATGTCCCGCTTCAGTTGACTGTGAAGTCTTTCTTGATCGAGAACGAGCAGCACATCAACTAGATTTGACACAGGACCGACAGACCACATGTCAATTAATCACAACACACTTCACGAGCTGCTTCAACCTGGGAAGCAGTAGGCTTCTGCGGCAGTCATCGACAGACTGATGTTCTGGCAAAGCTGTCATCGTGGCTAGGCGGATGATCCCCCTTTTGCGGGGACAACGGCAGGCACACAGCCCAAGTGCGGGAATGGCGGAGTCTCAGATGCCGTCAACTCTGAGTTGGGGGATAGGCAGAGCAGCCACCCTGTTAAAAACCCTGCTTCAGTATTATGGCAAGTCTTTGCCAGGTGTTGCCTACCCCGGAGTCCGGGACAACCGCAGCACCGTAAATACCAAAACCGGATATGAAAAAAAACCAAAGAACACTTTATTATACAGACATTTATTCCCAGACATTATACAGCACGACGACAATCACAAACCGACAACAAACAGAACATGTGACTAATAGCTACAATTAAAAACCCAAACATGTAGAAACAATGTGCTGCAAAACCTAAGCCACAGTCACTTACATACTTGTAAACCTTGTGCTTCTATGCATTCAGACTATTTTGCTAACAGCCTATTATTGTGACACAAGAAGCTCAGCTGTCGCAGAAAGGCTGTTCACCTGTGTCTGTCTGTAGTTAGCTTCAACAGCACAATATCTCCGGTGCAGTCATTTATTATTAGTTATTTCAGCTTCAGATTTACCAATGCGTACAAATAAATGCAGTTATCTACAGAATTCAACCATATCAATTTGCTGACAACACCACTAGTTATGTGAAGATTTGCTAATGCATTGTGTTTTGGCGTGACCGTCCACTGCTACAAACAGAGTCCGGCACTCGGTCTCATCAACATATTCCGACGATCGAAATTTATTGACAACTCTCGACACTCCACCAGTCATCTACGCAAAGCGAGATATAGGTCGAAAATCGCAGCTTTTTCATGCCCCATTCGACGCTCCATTTAAGGGGTCCCTGTTGGAATACTGTGATAATGTTTGATATAGAAAAACTAGAACAGTGGATCTACCAGATGCTGAAAAAAAGTTTGAGGATATGTTTACTCATTTCAACACAATCTATGAACGTGATGGACACCAGACAGATGAACAGACACCACACAATGGCCTGGCTAGCCCTGTATTTGCACGGCAAAAATTCACAATACAGCTATAACCAGAGATAGTAAATACCTTCAAAAGCTCCAGCAGCCTGTACGATGCACTGATATCCTTTACCATGCACCCATCCACAGGTGTTGATAATAACACCACTAATATTCGCTGAAGCACACAGACAACCAGGAATTATTGTCATAGCACAAAATTACACTGCATTATATGACAAGGACACCAAGTACGTAAATCCCAATGACACTCAAGTCAACAGTGCATTACAGAATAACATGATTGCTAACGTACATTATACATTAGCATTCGAAGAGACCACACTCAGATCACTTGGATGAAGACAGTTGTAGATGACTTCAAGAGACCACAAGCTCAGGGGGTAAAATCTTTTGACTCACACAGTCACACTGTAGATGATTTCAAGTCCCACAAGCTCACATTGACTATCTGAAGCAGTCAACATGGCTCAGAACTGGCTCTTCTGGAGACTGCTGGCTCGTTACACAATACACATTCCTCTGGTGCAAGCAATAAATGACAATGATGATGACCAGCATGACTAAAGTAAACCAGAGATTTAGCTGGTGCTAACTGATTGTGCTCAGCAAGTGCAGCCAACAGCGGCGTGCCCTCATGCACCACTGCGTCTACGCAGTAACGACGGATAGCAGTCGCACGGATGCATATTTACGTGCGGTTTTTCCACAGCTACGGTTAGAAGTCCCTGCGACCAAGTGAATGAAAGTTGGTATCGTCTGTGAAAACCGCATGATCCTAGGTTCATTAGTTTTGACACATTACTAGTGTGTGACAGGCAGAGACACGCCACGTGTAGCTCAAGTTCCACTCTAGCATAGCTCAGTGCTACAAAGGCCTGGCAACGTTGGTGCATTTACCGTTCGAAGACCTGCCAGTGACCATCTGAAAAATGTGAATTTTTTTCTGGAGCACCAGAGCAACTTTCACTGGATGGCCATTCTGATGTCACAAAGGACTCTTACAGGCCTCAATCCATCGCACTAAGCCATGGCTTCTCCAATCACCATCCACCTCAGTGAGGGTGTTTATACCCTACCTCATCTTACTCCCACGATGGGCAGTTAGGCCCAACGTGTACAATAGGGAGGTCATAAAAAACGTACTTTTGTTGTTTGCCTCTGAGCGCAAGTTGATGATTTCAGCAAGTTGAGAGACAAGCTGATTGTACAGTGGAGAATTGTCGTCCGGCGACTTGTGACCGAAGTGATAGACAAACGGCGCAGTCAACGAATATCCATTTTCCACGTCCGCCGGCCGTTCCACAACTATCGCACCTGTAAGCACCACAGGACATCACACATTCTGTAACATAACGCTTTAAATTAAATCACAATTAATTTATGAAAATCTATAAAGAAATGCTATCAATTTCACAAACCATCAGATAAGATTTTAAAATGTTTGATTCAATTTACTTTAAGAGAGTTAACTGAAAAATGTAATACTAAGCCAATGGATATTGTACACTTTCACTTATACATTAACTGACACAATCATGAATTGAGAACAGTTACTGTGATGCCAAATAAATGTTTAACTTAGCAATTTAATAGCAACAAGTCGAGTGCGACTGCCTAATGGCGGTCGCATCGCCACGCCATGTAGTGGGCTGCCATCTAGCGAATAATAGCATAAAATCACCCACAGAGCATGCAAATACGTAAATGCGCTTTCTCCCCCAATTGCTGGGGAACGGGTGGGGGTTGAGGGTTGGGGTGGAAA